>MAAB01028899.1_pt1 | contig 98481 bp, 91 predicted proteins | sample 1115991 | NCBI WGS metagenome assembly MAAB01 (sample SAMN04961124, study PRJNA320927) | seawater metagenome | isolation source: sample BD02T18 sea water enriched with oil for 18 days | place: USA:Gulf of Mexico | collected 2013-07-27
TAGGACCACGAACCTGTGCGCCAGTACGTTTTGCAGTATCAACGATTTCTGCTGTAGATTGATCAATCAAACGATGATCGAACGCTTTCAAACGAATGCGAATTCTTTGATTTGACATGTATCAAATCCCCTTTTAAAAGAACAAAAAAATACATCCCTCTGCTTCCTTAAAGTTCGGAAGGGGGTGTATTACTTAAAAACATTCAACGCAAAATTAGCGCTGCTGTAATAAGGAAACAACATAGTTGTTATGACCTTAATTATTTTACTATTTCGAAATAAAGTTGAATTGTTTCGAAATAAATAAAATAAAACCACACCCAGTTCACCTGAATGTGGTCGCGTATTATACATAATTTTGGACTAAAGACAACGGTTAGTTTACTAATGATTAGCTAATACTAGAAATCATCTAAGACTAGAGGGAGTTTGCCCCGTCCACTTTTTAAATGCCGCTCTAAAGTTTGAAACATCGCTAAAACCAATGGAGCAACCAATATCTTCAATCGTTAGCTGTGTCGCTACTATTAATTTCTTGGCCGCTTCACAGCGCAACTCTTTAACAATATCTCTAAAGCTTGTGCCTTGTTCTGATAATTTTCTTCTCAATGTTCTTGGGGTCATACACATATAGCTAGCAAGATCTTCAGCACACAGTTCTTTATGCATGTTCGCCGCAATCCATTGATTCACAGCAATTAGGAATTCATTTTTAGCGGCTATTGAAGTTAATACCAAATTGCATTGATCAAGTAGCAGCGGCATAGCAAAAGGGTTACTACTCGGCGTCATCAGTGACAACTTATCATTCGCCAGCACCAATTCATTATGAGGACTATCGTAGCTTATCGGGCATTGGAAATGCTCTTCGTACTGTTTATAGTTCTTAGGCCTTGCAAAAGTAAGCCTTAATTCATCAAAAGCAAAACTATTATTATCTAAACACTCTCGCACCAAAGACAAAACAATCACACATTGAAACTCTATATTAAATTCAATTAAGTCATTAGCAAACAGTGAATCTTCAAAGCGAAAATAAGAATAACCCGACGTTTCATCAACGTTCAATGACATAGCGACCGTTTTAGTTGACAGGCTGTGGTAGCGAACGGCAAATTCTAATGCCGAGCGTAACCCTTTACAACACAATAATGTGCAGCCATACAAACCGTAATCATTCACTTTTATTGAAGCGCCCAACAGTATACTAAGTGTGGGTATCTTTAATGACAAAACATTGCGATAGAATGCAACTATTTGTTCTTTATGAATTTTATAATTAGGGTCATTTAACTCATGAAGTAGTATGTCAGTATCTTTTAGTAAGAACGGTAAACTTATGCCATTTTTCACTAAAATACCCGCAATAAAATTAAGCTTATGGGCAAATACTTGTCCAATAATATTAGCTGGTAAGTCATTTTCAATGATCATATAGCAAGTTCTTTATGTAAGTGAACTATAGTTAAACATCAAATAGACCGCTTTACACTCATTTTTGGCCTATTTGCACCTTATTTTTACTATAACAATTGCTAATATTAAAGAACATTGTTACCTCAAGATGCAAAATTCAGTGCGAATCGACGTGTCGTGGGTATAAGTGAAACTATAATAATTATACGAGGAAATATCATGAAAAATATGGGGAAAAGAAAAGTTTTTGCATTAAGCGCCTGTGCTTTAGCAATAAGCACCGCTTCGGCACAAACGGAGTCAAATAACGAACAAGAGGGTGTCAAGCAATCCGCTTTAGAGGTGATACAAGTAACCGCACAAAAGCGCTCTGAAGATGCTCAAAAAACACCAATATCACTCAATGTACTTAGCGCTGATGATTTAAAAGAAAAGGGTATTGAGAAAATTGATGATTTACAATATTCAGTACCAAACCTGCATTTGACCGAAACCGGTATCTCAACTCAAATTTATATTCGCGGCATAGGCACAGGCAACAACCAAGGCTTTGAACAATCGGTTGGTCAGTATATCGATGGTGTTTACTATGGCCGTCAGCAATTATTAAGAATGCCTTTTCTTGATTTAGAACGGGTTGAGGTATTAAAAGGCCCACAATCAATTTTATTTGGTAAAAACTCTGTTGCCGGTGCGCTCAACTTAAGCTCGGCAAAACCTACTCAAGATTTCAATGCGCATATCGAAGCCTCTTACCAACCTGAATTTGGTGCCACTGAAATTAGCGGTATGGTTTCTGGCGGTTTAACCGACACCCTCTCTGCCCGTTTCGCCGTTCGTGATTATCAAGAAGATGGCTATATTGACAATAGCTTTAAAGGTGTCGATGAAACCGCTAGAGATGAACAAGCTTATCGCTTAAGTTTATTATGGGAGCCAAGCGATAGCGTCAATGTGCTACTTAAAATGGAACACGATGAATTTAATGGTGACGGTCGACAAATTGAAATTGTTCAAGATGATCCTAATTTGGCTACTGGCTTAACTTATGATCAATACCTTGGCTTATTTGGTCATCCTGATGGTATCACCGAAAGTGAAATAAACTTTCAACGCCAGGCCGATGATGATGAGTTTAGTCATAATGAAGTAGACAATGTCACTTTAACGGTTAATGCAATCTTTAATGATTACACATTTACTTCAATTTCCAGTGTAGTGAGTTATGAGTTTACCGAAGAATGTGATTGTGACTATGTGGCGGCACCTGTATTCAATGTTGATATTAACGAAGAATATCAACAATTTAGTCAGGAGCTACGCGTGGTATCACCATTAAGTGATACCTTTGATTGGATTGGTGGTTTCTATTTTCAAAGTAGCGAAACTGATTTTGATGATCGTATAAAAGTCCCTAGCAACAGTATATTACCTTTAGCCAATGCAGCATTAACACCTATTGCAGGGACAAGTGCTGGGCGTAACTACACCTTAGATAGCAGCGTTTGGTCAGCGTTTTTCCAAGGTAACATTCATGTTAATGATGATTTAACGGTAACCGTTGGCGCTCGCTATACGTCAGAAAAGAAAGATGGCCACCGGGAAATAAATATCAGAGAATTAGCCAACAGCACTATTGGCAGTGGTGATATTGTTGCTGACCCAACGGCTGCCATTTTATACGACTTAGCTTTTGCTATTCAAAATGAGCAAAGCCCACTATCACCTGATGGGCATAATTTAACTGACTCTAGAGATGAGACTTCATTTACTCCTCTTATCAATGTGCAATACAAAATAAATAACGATGTCATGACTTACTTTTCTGCTAGTACTGGTTTTAAAGCCGGTGGCTTTGATGCACGAGGTAATAATACTGACTCTTGGGAGTTTGAAGAAGAAGAAGCAACCTCTTATGAATATGGTATTAAGTCATCATTATTAGACAATACCTTAGAAGTTAACCTAGCAATATATCGTACTGAGTATGACAACTTACAAATTAGTCAGTTTGATGGCACTTTAGGTTTCAATGTTGGTAATGCCAAAGAAACTTTAGTGCAAGGAATAGAAATTGATGGTCGTTGGTTGGTACTAGATTCTGATGTAGGTACATTAACCATGAACTATGCTTTTGCCTATTTAGATCATGAATTCAAAGACTTCGAAAATGGTAACTGTTATAACCGCCAAGAACCTGATGGTGCTATTGGACCTGGTGGCGTGCAATTATGTGACTTTACTGGCAAGTCAGGGCAATATACGCCTAAATTTACCACCACAATAGGTTTTGATTATTTTCAATCAATCTCATTCTTAGGATTTGAATATTTTAGAGCTAACTTGGGGCTTTATCATGCTGACGAACAAAATGTTCACCCTAACTTAGACCCGCTTTATGATATTGATGGTTACACCAAGGTTGATGCTCGTATCGCCTTAGAAGCTGAAAATTGGAGTATCGCGTTATTTGGTCGAAATATTACCGATGAAAAAGTATTAACTTATGCTGGTAATGCTCCGCTATCAGGCAGCAGTTTTGGTACTAATACTTTCTATGGTTTTGTTGACCGTCCAGCAACTTTCGGCGTGCAATTCCAATACGACTTTACTGATTAATCTTTTAAAATAGCCTACATTAGGGTCGAAAATATTATTATTTTTCGACCCTTTATTTTATCATGTTCATATTTATCTCTATTGTTATTTAAGGTCTTTCTATGACTAAACCTTGGTTCCAAAACTATCCCGACAATGTCGCCAACCAAATTGATGTGACCCGTTATGATTCACTCATCGAGTTGTTTCATAACACCACGGAAAAATACCAAAAACAAACGGCTTATAGCAATTTTGGTGTTGAACTCACTTTTCAGCAAATTGATGAGCTATCAGAAAACTTTGCCGCTTTTCTACAACATAAACTAAACGTTACTCAAGGTGATCGCGTCGCGCTGATGTGCCCAAATACTTTATGCTTTCCCGTCGCCATGTGGGGCATCATTCGGGTTGGCGCGGTACAAGTGAATGTAAACCCTATGTATACTGCGCGAGAATTAGAACACCAACTTAACGATGCCCAAGTTGATACTATTATAGTATTTTCGCCATCGACCAAAATGTTAGCTGACATTATTGATAAAACGGGTGTTAAGAATATTATCACCGTTGATTTAGATGCTTTAATCAATAAAGATTTACCTTGCGACCCTGTTGATGACCGTCTAACTAACACCATTAGTTTCACCAAGGCACTGACACAAGGCGAAATGCTTGAACTTGTTGAGCCGACTTTGTGCCAAGACGATTTACTGTACTTACAATATACTGGCGGTACAACAGGCTTGTCTAAGGGCGCTATGCTTAGTCATGGCAATTTAATTGCCAATATATTGCAATATCAAGAGTTTGCCAAAAATCATATTAATTTTGGTAAAGACATCGTGATTACGGCCATTCCGATGTACCACATCTTTGCTTTGATGGCGAACACACTAAGCTACTTCGCCTTTGGCGCTAAAAATGTTTTAGTCACTAACCCTCGTGATATGCCCAGCTTTGTGGAAGTATGGAAAAACACCCCAGCAACTATGTTCACGGGCGTAAATACTTTATTTAATGGTTTATTGCACACTCCTGGCTTTGAGCAAGTAGATTTTTCATCATTAAAACTTTGTATCGGCGGTGGCGCTGCCGTACAACAAGCGGTTGCTGATAAGTGGCAACAAGTGACAAAGGTTAGGTTGCAAGAAGGTTACGGTCTATCAGAGACTTCGCCTATTTTATCCTTAAACTTTGGCCGATTTCTTAAAGAAAAGGGTCAAAGTGAATATATCGCTGGCATTGGCGTACCGCTGCCTAACACTGATATTTCTATTCGAGATGATAGTGGTAACAGTGTCGTACAAGGCGAATCAGGAGAACTTTGCGCTAAAGGCCCTCAGGTCATGTCGGGTTACTGGAATGATATCGAAGCGACCAATGAGTGTATGACAGATGATGGTTATTTTAAAACGGGCGATGTCGCTATGCTCGACGATGAAGGTTTTTTCCATATTGTTGATCGCAAAAAAGACATGATTAATGTTTCTGGTTTTAATGTTTATCCTAATGAGATTGAAGCTGAAGTTGCTAAAATGCCAGGCATATTAGAATCTGCCTGTATTGGCATAGATAATGACAAAACCGGTGAGGCAGTAAAACTTTTTGTGGTAACAAATAAAGAGTCAGAAAATTCAGACATTACCGAGCAAGAGGTTATTAATTTTTGTCGCCAAGGATTAACCGCCTATAAAATCCCGAAACAAGTGGTATTTATTGATGAGATCCCCAAATCTAGCGTCGGTAAATTATTGCGTAGAGAGTTGCGTTAGCAAACAATTTAGCTGCAAGCCATAAAACAACTAAGCCCTCACTATTTTGCAAGGGCTTGTGTTCTTATTACTAGCTTAAGTTGCATTACCTATTACTTGGCTTAATAGATTACCTAATGAAAGCAAAACAATTGTTGCTGAGGTAAAAGCTGGCATCAACACTCGAGATTTAGCTGTTTCAAGCGACGGAAGATACGCTATTGTTGGCAATGACTTACCTCATAACGTCGTTATTCTCGACACTAAAGATTTATCAGTCATTAAAATGATTGCAAACCAAAAACAACGAAGGCGTTAGCTCTCGTGTTAGTGCCGTCTACAATGCACCACCACGGCATAGTTTTATCGTCGCACTGAAAGATGTTAAAGAAGTTTGGGAGATTCCTTACAGCGCTACTCTAGCTAAAGGAAATGTCGGTGTTAATCTTTGCAAAGAACAGCCGCCCATGTTGAATTCACCAAAGATGGTAAATATGTCTTACTGAGTATATAGGACAACGATGGCGCAGTTATCGTGTACGATGCCAATACCCTAGAAGAAATAAAGCGCTTACCGATGAAAAAGCCATCGGGTAAATATAATGTTTGCAACAAAATAAATCATGAACGAAGTACTAGTCATTAAACATTACTAATACTAATAAAACCAAATATAAATCAAGTGATTAATAGCCATTCATTTGAAGGGCTATTAATTGATTAACAATATAATATGCAGTCATTGATTGAAGGGTTCAAGGGGCAAAAAGTAATTACGCTGTGGTATCAATAATAGAGTCGCCCTCTTCTATAGCAAACTTCTCCATCATTTGTGCATAAACGGCTTTCTTATCTGCTTCGCTTAATTCAGCATTGCCAGTAGCGGCTAAGGTCGCCTCTAACAACTCACTCATATAGTCAACCATAGAGCTGATATCAAGCGTGTCTTGTTTTGGTGGCGGCGGTTGATTACCACCATGTTCAACATTTGCTAGCTCACCCACGGCTTTAGCATCAAAACCAACATCAGCCATCGCCTGTTCAAGTGCAGAGCCTGGCACGATACCGGCATTAGAAAAAGCCTCAATAATACTCAAAGCATCACTTTCGCTTAAATTTTCAGCATCAAACTCTGACAAGGTTTCACTTATCAATGACTGCTGCTCTTCAGTCAGAGACTGTTCTGAACGTGGTGGTGGTGGCATTGGCATACCTGAACTTATTGAACCTGAACCAATTGAATTAGTCATACAGGGTACTCCTAGTATTAGCGCTTTTTTGGGCGAGGTGGTTTATGGTCGGTAAATTCTTGTTCACTGATCACGCCATCTTCATTAAGATCAATAAAAGAAAAAACCGTTTGATGATAGCCATGGGGTAATTCATGTTGTAAAAATTCGTCCATATCAACCTCGCCATCTCCGTTTAAATCTATTGAGGTGAAGCTAGGGCGTTCAGGCTTTTGCCCCCTGCCCTGCTGATTGTCAAAGGCATAAGCTTGGCTAGCAAAACCAGCCAATACGGCAAGTGCTAAAAGAGTCTTAAATTGAGCTTTCATAAATTTCTCCATTGAGGTTAATATTCATGATTAGCTTAGCAATAGATGATGCAAAAAATGTGCAACAAAAAAGGAAGTGACTACATCCATGTAGCGCTTTGCTAGTTGACAGGGAAACTGGAAAATTTATAGCTGATAAAGGGCGTTGGCACTAACATTGACCACAGGGCGAGCATCAATCGTTTGACCAGCACTAATGCCAAAGCACAGCATGCCGATAGATAATGATTATCTAAAAATGAATAAAATGGTGTTTTAGCGAGGTAATTAAATCCGCTAGCGCTTCCACAATACGTTGATTAACGCGCCTACCATGATTAATCCACCGCCCATGATGGTTGTGAAAACAGGAACTTCACCAAAATACGCCCAACCGATAAATACCGAAAACAGTACTTGCACATAGGCATAAGCGGTGGCTTTGTTCGCGTCGGCGCAGTGTAGTGCTTTAGTTAATCCTACCTGCCCTACTTGAGTAAATATTCCCACTAAAATCAGTAAGCCTGTTGCCGCTAAACTGGGCACCACAAAATCACTGCCTAACATGATCATTGAGATGGGAAAGGCCGCCAACGGAAAGTAAAAAATAATGACCGAGCTATCATCGGTTTTAGTTAGTTTTTTGATAATGACATAAGCAACCGCACTACCAAATGCGCCCAGTATACCCGCGCCAATACTTAACCAAGCATAGTTTACGCCGCTGTCTAGCTGCAAGTTCTGCTGAACTAAATTCGGTTGAACTAAATTCGGTTGAACTAAATTCGGTTGAATAATGATGAATAAGCCAAGTAAGCTGATAACGATACAAGCGATGGTTGAGCGTTGTATGGTTTCTTTCAAAAAAAACAACGCCAGAATAGCGGTAAACACCGGATGCAAATACTGTAATACCGTCGCCTCTGCCAAGGGCAAAGTTGTTACCGCATAATAAACAAACATCAGAGCAAACGAGCCGACGGTACCGCGGGCAATGAGCAGCGTTTTATTGTGCCCCCATAGATAAATATTTTTACGTTTAATGTCAACGTAACTAATAATGCCCGACACGATGGCTCTTGCTGCGACAATTTCAAGTACTGGAATGCCTAAACCGCTAACTTCTTTTACGCAGGCCGCCATTAAGGCAAAACCTAGCGCTGAGAGCAGCATATACCAAACGCTCATTGGCATTGAATTTTTTATGGTGGTAAACATTAACGGTGGTACTCGAATAGAAAAAGGAAAGTTATGCTCTGCCTAAGCGGTGGTGTACTTCATATCGGCGAACAGCGGGGTAACTCTATCTCTGATAGCTTGATATCGTTGTTTTTCACATAAGCCAAAGCCCGGTAATTGTTTTACTTTATTACGGCCAAATAATGGCACTGTCATACCGGCAAAAAAACGACAATAGCTTTCGAGTGACAAGGGTTGGTTTATCTTATCCTTAAGTCGTTGTGCTAATTCCAGCATACCTTGCGTTAACGCTTCATCACTTGGCCATGGAATTTGAGCTTGAGAGTGTTCAAGTACGGCAACTTGGCCGCGGCAAACACTACAGTGACCACATTGTGGGACAGTATTTGATTCACCAGCAGAATCAAATCTATTCTCATCGAAACGATTATCGTCAAAGTAACGCGCTAAGTTAACGGTTAGGCAAGAATCTAATTGAAAGAAACGTACTAAGGTCGCGATACGTTTAATTTCTTTTTCTTCATTGTCTTTAAAGTAATGACTGAGTGTTTGACACAAGTTTGGATCAGCTAACTCGTTGAGGTTTATTTTAAACACTTCTGTCATGCCTTTCGTTTCGAGTATGATCAGTTGTTGTTCTTGCAGGTATTCAAGGGCGGCAATAACACGATTACGCTCAATACTTTTATCTTGCAGTAAAGTGTCAAAATTTAAACTGCCCCACACTTTTTTAAATTCGGTGGCGTTAAAAATACGCTGTAAAAAGTCTTTGCGTTGCTCATTAAAGCTATTGATAATTTCAGCTTTGGGCTTTAATAGTTTAATTTTAAAATCAGCAAAATAAGCGTACATAGGCTCTATTACACCTGCTAACTCTAATTGTACCAGTAAGGTTTTCAGCGGTAATTGTTTGATATTAACGGCATTAGACAAGGCTAATATTTGTAACTCCCATTTGCTATCACTTATGTTGCCGTAAACGCTTGTTATTACCTCTGACTTTATCGTATTTAATAGCATTTCAATGCCCGTAAACTCCGGGGTATCACCATAAACAAAATTTTCAACGGTATTTAAACCATCAAGATTAGCTAAAGTAAAACACTGAGCAGGCTGTCCGTCTCGCCCGGCACGGCCTATTTCTTGACTGTAATTTTCAATGGATTTTGGTAAATCGTAATGAATAACAAAGCGAATATCACTTTTATCAATACCCATACCAAAGGCAATAGTGGCAACAATAACTTGTATATTACCCGCCATAAAATCATTTTGAATTTGACTACGGCGATCACTGTCGAAACCCGCATGGTAGGCACAGGCATTAATACCAGCGCTTTGTAAATACGCTGCCACTTGCTCAGCACTGTGCTGTAAAGTGACATAAACAATGCCGCTGCCTTCTCTAAGATGTGGTTGCTGTTTAATTTGCTCCGCCAAATAAGCATTTTTATCAACGCTGGCTACTGGCACCACGGCTAAGTCTAAATTACTGCGATAAAAACCTGTTTGGACAATATGATGTTCGTTAATGGCAAATTTTTCTGCCATGTCTAACTTCACTTTTTTTGTCGCTGTTGCCGTGAGTAATAGCGTCAGTGGAATATTCAATGCTTGGCTATAACTGGGTAGTTTCAAATAGTCAGGCCTGAAGTTATGACCCCATTCCGAGATACAATGAGCTTCATCAACCACCAGCATTGACACCGCTACCGATTGAATAAACTGACGGAAGCGCTCATTTTTAAAACGCTCCACCGACACCATCAAAATTTTAATGTTACCACTGCGCACACCTGCCATCACTTCTTGTGCTTGATTACCTTTTAAGGTCGAATCAATACTCGCCGCCGCAATACCTTTGCTCGCTAAAAATGCTAATTGATCTTTCATTAATGCCAATAGCGGCGACACAACAAGTGTTAAGTAGGGTAAATGCAATGCGGTTAATTGATAACATAAAGACTTGCCTGAGCCAGTGGGGAATATCGATAAAGTGGAATGGCCAGCCAGTAATTGCTCAATGGTTTTCGCTTGGCCTTGACGGAACTGCTCGAAACCAAAGGTAGTTTTTAGCGATTGTTGAAGAGAGTTTAAAGGTTTTTCATTCATGTTCGATATTCCGATTAAATTATCATTCAATAGCTAAATTTTATTCTTTACTTTAAATCTCTGCCGCCACGACTGAAATCTCCACCAATAAAGCTTCGCGAGCCATTTTAGCGGCTACACAAGCGCGGGCAGGGGCATAACCTTCAGGCACCCAAGCATCCCATACAGCGTTCATTTCCGCGAAATAACTCATATTTTTAACATAAATAGTGGCTGATAGAATATGCTCTTTATTACTACCCGCCTGCGATAGTAACTCATCCACCTTAGCTAACATAGTTTGCGTTTGCTCGGTAATGTCTTTGGTGGCATCTGCCGCTACTTGGCCACATAAATAGATGGTGCCGTTGTGTTTAACAATACGGCTCATGCGCGGGTTAGTTTCTAATCTTTCTATTGTCATCGTTACTTCTCCAACATATTAATAAATTTTTGAGATTGTTCAATGGCGGTGTTCATGTCTTTAATTAAAGCGCTCACATCCTTTTTAATGGCAACCATTTCACCTTGTAATGCACCAATCGCTTTGGCATTTAAGTTGTGTTTTAAAAATAGACTATTATCTTTTAACGCCGATAAAACAGGTGCCATTTTACTTTCAGCTCTGTGCATTGATTTAATTAATGCTCGGTAACGACGTTGGGTTTCTCTTAGTTTTGCCAAACTTTGTCTTTTAAGGTTGGTACTAGAAATCTGCTCTATTTCATCTTGCCACTCTTCAAATAAAGCATCCGCAACATCTTCTATTTTTTCAATACGCGAAGTGACCAGCTCGGCAGCTTCTTTAGAGTCTTGGTATTGCTCTTGAATGATATTATATTGTTTCTCAAGATCTCCGCCATCAAAGTTAATTAATGCCGTCATTTCTGCTAAAGCAGATTTAAATTGCTCTTGCGCTTCTTGTTGTGATTCTTTGGCGTCAACGACGCGATCAACCATGATGTCACGTTTGTGAATGCCTACTTTTTCCATGGCAGAATAATAAGCACTAGAACAAGCAGACAAGATTAAAATAGCTGAAAGTACTGACAACGTACGTCTAAATTTTAACATAACATTTCCTTTTATTTTTCATTCATCACTTTGATTATGAATCTAAAGTAATATCCCAGTAATAGCTATTTCTTACTTTAAAAAATAAAACCTCAGTGTTTTCCAACAATGAGGCTTTACTCTTTTCTCAGGTTAATTTCATTATTAAGCGCAGAAAAAATGATGTAGTTCAAGGCGGAAGCACGGAGCCTAGTTTACTAGGTGAGTACTTTCAACGCCGAAATAGGTCATTTTAACCAGCATAATAACAAAGTTATTCCCACTCTATGGTTGCAGGCGGCTTACCACTGATATCGTAAACAACCCGTGAAATGCCGTCAATTTCGTTAATAATACGGTTAGACACTAATCCTAAGAAGTCATAAGGTAAATGTGACCAACGTGCGGTCATAAAGTCGATAGTTTCAACGCAGCGCAATGACACAACCCAATCGTACTTACGTGCATCACCCATAACGCCAACAGAGCGTACCGGTAAGAATACGGTAAAGGCTTGGCTCACTTTATGGTATAAATCGGCTTTGTGTAACTCTTCAATGAAAATAGCATCGGCACGACGTAATAAGTCTGCATATTCTTTTTTCACTGCACCTAAAATACGCACACCTAAACCAGGGCCTGGGAATGGGTGACGATAAAGCATGTCGTACGGTAAACCCAGCTCTAAACCTATTTTACGTACTTCATCTTTAAATAGTTCACGTAACGGCTCAACTAAGCCCATTTCCATATCATCAGGTAAACCACCAACGTTATGGTGCGATTTAATCACATGGGCTTTACCCGTTGCTGAGGCAGCTGACTCAATAACATCAGGATAAATAGTACCCTGCGCTAACCATTTGGCATTATCGAGTTTCTTTGACTCTTCATCAAATACTTCTACAAAAACATTACCAATAATTTTACGTTTCTTCTCAGGATCGCTTTCATCGGCTAGGCGATCTAAGAACTTATCTTCTGCTTTAACATGAATAATATTTAAACCAAAATGATCACCAAACATATCCATGACTTGTTCACCTTCGTTTAAACGAAGTAAGCCATTATCAACGAACACACAAGTTAGTTTATCGCCAATAGCGCGCTGTAATAACATCGCCACCACAGAGGAGTCAACCCCACCCGATAAACCTAAAATAACTTCATCATCGCCCACTTGCGCTTTCATTTTGGCGACCGCATCTTCAATAATTGACGCTGGCGTCCATAATTTTTCACATTGACAAATATCAACCACAAAGTGCTCTAAAATACGAGCCCCTTGTTTAGTGTGAGTAACTTCTGGGTGAAATTGTACACCGTAGAATTGTTTGTCTTCATTAGCCATGGCGGCATAAGCACAGCTATCAGTTTTAGCAACCGTAACAAAACCTGTCGGAATGGCAGAAACTTTATCGCCGTGGCTCATCCAAACATCAAGCAGTGCGTTACCGTTATCACTAATACTGTCTTCAATAGCGTTGAACAAGGCCGATTTAGCAACTACTTCAACCGCGGCATAACCAAATTCTTTATGCTCGCTGCTTGTTACACTGCCACCAAGCTGCTCAGCCATCGTTTGCATACCATAACAAATACCCAATACTGGTACGTTAGCGGTAAATACATATTCTGGCGCACGGGGTGAATTTTCCATCGTTACAGACTCGGGGCCACCCGCAAGAATAATGCCTGTTGGATTAAATTCTTTAATTTGCGCCTCAGTCACATCCCATGACCAAAGTTCACAGTAAACGCCAATTTCACGAACACGACGAGCAATAAGCTGGGTGTATTGTGAACCAAAATCTAATATCAGTATGCGGTGATCATGAATGTCTGTACTCATAATGCTTGTTCCTAAAAAGAGTTCTTTTAAAAAGTAAAACAGGCTGACCGAAGTCAACCTGATAAAAATTGTTTTTGACGGTCTTTGTGAATTAACAAAGCATTGAGAGTTTTAATTTGAATTCAAGGCGGTAGCGCGGAGTTGACGGTAGTCAATGAGCACTTCCAACGCAGGAGTCATGTTAAAAAGCCAATGCCAAATAGATCTAACCCATCCTATAGTTAGGGGCTTCTTTGGTGATGGTCACGTCATGTACATGTGACTCGCCCATGCCTGCTGAGGTTATTTTCATAAACTCAGGCTTAGTACGCATCACTTCAATCGTTTCGCTACCCGTTAAACCCATCGATGAACGTAAACCGCCCATTTGTTGATGAATAATTGCCGCGACAGGCCCTTTATAAGCAACACGACCTTCGATGCCTTCTGGCACTAATTTATCTGCTTCACCATCGCTTTTTTGGAAGTAACGATCACTTGAACCTTCTTTTTGATCCATGGCGCCTAAAGAACCCATACCACGATATGATTTGTAGTAACGACCTTGATAAAGTTCAACTTCACCCGGCGCTTCTTCCGTTCCGGCCAACATGCTGCCAACCATAACGCAGTGTGCGCCAGCAACAAGGGCTTTAGCAATATCACCTGAAAAACGAATGCCACCGTCGGCAATTACTGGGATATCAGTACCTTTCAATGCTTCAACAGCATTTGAGATAGCGGTTAACTGCGGCACACCAACACCAGTAACAATACGGGTGGTACAAATTGAACCTGGGCCAATACCCACTTTAACGGCATCAACACCCGCATCAGCCATTGCTTTTGCGCCAGCACCCGTGGCAACGTTACCTGCGACAATTTGAAGATCAGGATATTTATCGCGTGTTTCTTTGACTCGGTCTAATACACCTTGTGAGTGGCCATGAGAAGTATCAATTAATAACACATCAACACCGGCAGCCACCAAAGCGTCAATACGCTCGTCAGTACCTGCACCAACACCTACCGCAGCGCCAACGCGTAAACGACCTAATTCGTCTTTACAAGCATTGGGTTTGTTTTCCGCTTTTTGATAATCTTTCGCGGTAATAAGACCTACTAATTTGAAGGCATCATCAACAACCAATATTTTTTCAATACGGTTTTCATGCATTAACCCTAGAATTTCTTCACGGGCAGCGCCTTCTTTCACCGTAACTAAATTATCTTTAGTCGTCATCAGTGCCGAGGCAGGTTTAGTTAAATCTGTTTCAAAGCGTAAATCACGACCGGTAATAATACCCACTAAGTTATTTTGAGCATCTACCACAGGAAAACCAGAAAAGCCTAAATCATCGGCTTTACGCATAATTTGTTCAATAGAATCAGAGGCACTAACCGTTTTAGGATCAGAGACAATGCCACTTTCATACTTTTTAACTTGTGAAACATTATTGGCTTGTTCTGCGATGGTCATATTTTTATGAATAAAGCCTATACCGCCTTCTTGAGCCAAAGTAATAGCCAAGCGTGCTTCTGTTACTGTGTCCATAGACGCAGAAACCATAGGTACATTTAAACTAATTTTTCGGGTTAAACGGGTTTGTAAGTTGGCAGTGTGAGGCAGTACCGTAGAGTGGGCAGGTACTAATAAAACATCATCAAAAGTTAACGCTTCTTGGGCAATTCGTAACATCGCAATATCACCAGAGTTAAGAGTAAAGTGGATACCAAATGAGTAAAAGTTGGTATCGAATATTGCGGCAGAATTTTAACCGTTTTCTGGTTTTAGGTAAACATAAATTTGCTTTTAAGGACTATTATTTTACTAAACATTAGTAAAATAATAGTAAACAAGGATAAAAAAAATGCCCTAAATAAATATCATCAAGATATACTGTCGCTCAAACAGCTTTTAATGCATTAACAAACAATCTTTTATGGCCCGACAACACATTTTGCAAGTCAGTGAACTGACAAAAAAAGTACGCTTTATTTTAGAAAGTGAACTCAACACTGTCTGGCTAACCGGTGAAATATCTAATTTTGTCGCTGCTAGCTCCGGCCACTGGTATTTATCGCTAAAAGACAGTAAATCGCAAGTGCGTTGTGCCATGTTCAAAGGCAACAATAGCAGGGTTAGATTAAAGCCAAGCTCTTTACCAAAAAACGGCCAACAAGTATTGGTTAGAGCCAGAGTATCTTTGTATGAACCTAGAGGCGATTTTCAATTAATTATTGAGCAAATGGAAGATGCTGGGACAGGTTTATTACGCCAACAATATGAACAATTGAAAAATAAACTTAATGCCCTTGGGGTTTTTGCACAAGCTCATAAAAAAACCATACCTGCGCACATTGACACTGTTGGTATAGTCACCTCGCCAACAGGTGCGGCGGTAAAAGACATACTTACCGTACTTAAGCGCCGCAATCCAAATATTAAAGCAATAATTTACCCCGCTTTGGTGCAAGGAGAATATGCGAGTAATGATATTTGCCATGCCATTGCTCAAGCTAATATTCGCAAAGAATGTGATGTGGTTATTGTCGGTCGTGGTGGTGGTTCACTTGAAGATCTTTGGTCATTCAATGAAGAAAGTGTTGTACAAGCAATTTATGACTCTGCTATTCCTATTATCAGTGCCGTCGGTCATGAAATTGATACCACGTTAAGTGATTATGTGGCCGATTTACGTGCGGCCACACCATCAGCCGCAGCCGAAATAGTGTCCAGTGATAGTAGTGAGTTATTAGCAAAAATAACCATGCTTAAACAACGTTTTTCCAATGCAATCACGCAAAAAATGTCATTGTTCGCTCAGCAGCACAATCATCTCCAACATAGATTAAGACAAGTACATCCCGAGCAACAACTACGGCTGCAACAACAAAAATCAGATGAGTTAAACGCGCGTTTAAGTCACGCTATCAAGCGCTTAATGTCACAAGCAGAACAACAACCCAAACAATTAAAGCAGCGGTTAGAGCTATTATCGCCAATAAAAAAGATCACCGCACAACAAATTAAGCTTCAACAACTAAAGCAAAGATTAGCTTATGCTATGCAAAATAACCTGCAGCATAAGAGCGAATTGTTCGTGCATTTAATTGAGCAATTAAACTTGGTGAGCCCATTGGCAACGATTGCTCGCGGATATAGTGTCACTCGTGATGCTGAGAAGAAAGTGATTAGTTCAGTCGCGCAGTTAACTATTAATGATGAAATAAGTGTGCAAGTGGCTGACGGTATCATTAACGCTAAAATTGAGAAAATTAACAAGATGGTTTAGTTTTTCGACTAGTTAATTAACTTTCGATACTAATAGTATCAAGTAATAATTGACTGACCGACTTATGGCTTTGCGTATTAAACTTAATCCCAAAAGATAAACCGTCATTTTGGTGTTTTAAATTACACACCGCGCCATTAAGCTTAACATTGCTACCACCGTGTTTATCTTCAATAATTATTTCCAATACTTTCTTTTCAGATAAAACCAGTTTTTCGCCATTAACAATACTCAGCTGACAACCGTTAATAGATAAGTTAGTGATAGTAGTTTGCCAATAATTTTGGTCAATTTTAACTCTGGCGTTAATGTCGGTATCAATACGAATAGCTGAACGTAAGTTTTGCAAACTGACACTGTGAGGAAAATCAAGCACCATAATACGTGATGGCAATTGAATCGTTTGCTTTATCGAACTGATAAAAGCAACCACAGCCCCTTCATGCCCTTCAATAAGCCCTCGAACAGTTATCACTGTGCCTTGTTTAATATGCTGTGAAAACTGCCCTAATTTATTCGGTTCTGGAAACTGAATTAATACATACTGTTTAGGGAGGTAACCAATAAAAGTGGTTCTAAACTTGGCCTTTTGCCCTGCTGGCGTTGAAACATCAATTGTGACTGAGGCACCTGCATGGAATAAGCCTAGGTTACGGTTAAGACGGGTAGCAGTTTCAATTTTTGTTGGTTTTTCAGCCATAAGTGCTTTGTTTTCAATAACCATGATGAGTTAAATAACAGTAGCGAAACTGGCCTAGTAATGCAAACTCTCCGGCTAATTAAGCGTATGTAAGGTTTGTTTTATTTCAACCCGAACTTGCTCAATTGCGCTCACTATTTTAACGACAGAGTTTTCGTCAGTTAACATGAGTTGCCAATGTTGCGACCATACCTTTTTCAAGATCAAACTGTGTTTAGTGATGTCGTCTGAGGTAAGCACACTTAAATCAGCAACGAGTGCAACTTTAACCCAACCTATTCTGGGACTAGCTGTTTTATCATCCTGATCATAATGGGCCACATAAATGAGTTGCTCAAGCGACGACAGCTCTAATAGCATTTCAAAACAAGCCGTTCTAATATTTGAATTTTCTTCGCTGACCTCCATACGCCAAACATTGTATGAAAAACCAAGCAGAGCAAAAAACATGCTAAAAATAAGGGTAAGCTGGTATACCCAAGCCATCTCAAGATGCGAGTTTCAGGACGCCTGAGCGAATCATGATCAAGGCGCATCTTTTTATTAATGGTTGTTCCCTTAAAAACAGATGTAACGATGAGCATGTTTTGCTCAGGCGCCCCCGAAGGGCTGGTTTAGAAACGTTTTATGCTGCGTTATTGATTTTGACAAGGGAATAACCATTCTCTTCAATCAATGCCTTGCCTAAATACGTTTCTAATTCCAGCTGAATCCTGCATCTTGAGTTGATTTGGGTATATAGATTCAGTTAGAAAATATCTTTGCGATTCATCAGCCGCCCTTATATTGGTGTACTGCTTACTTGTTATCTTTATTATAGCCTTGGGTTGCTCTAGCCATTTTCTTCTGCTCGGTAAAAGTGAGCTTTTTCTTACCTGCAAACGGGTTAGAGGTTTCTCTAAACTGAATGCGAATAGGTGTACCCATTATTTTTAATGATTTACGGTAGTAGTTCATTAAATAGCGTTTGTATGACTGAGGTAGTTTTTTAGCTAAATTACCATGGATAACAATAATAGGTGGATTATAACCACCCGCATGAGCATATTTAAGCTTAATACGACGACCATTATGCATAGGAGGTTGATGATCAAACGCTGCCATGTCCAATATTTTAGTCACCATTGCGGTAGAAATACGTTTAGTGGCACTAATAAAGGCCTCTTCAACTGATTCATATAAATGGCCAACACCCGTGCCATGTAACGCTGAAATAAAGTGAATTTTAGCAAAATCAATAAAACCTAAACGTCTGTCCATCTCGGTTTTAATTCTATCTTTAGCATGCTCTTCTAATCCATCCCATTTATTAACCGCTAACACCAGTGAACGGCCAGATTCTAAAATAAAGCCGAGTAAGCTTAAATCTTGATCACTGATACCTTCACGCGCATCAATTAATAATAAACAGACATTGGAGTCTTCAATAGCGCGCAATGTTTTGATCACTGAAAACTTTTCTACTACATCGGTAACATTTTTACGACGACGAATACCAGCAGTATCAATTAATGTATACGAGCGACCATTATGTTCCATAGGAATATAAACACTATCGCGAGTTGTGCCGGGTGCATCAAAAACAACGACACGTTCTTCACCTAGTATACGGTTAGTAAGCGTTGACTTACCTACATTCGGTTTACCGATAATAGCCAGCTTAATGGTATCGTTTTCTTTTGGTGCTTCTTCAATTTGTTTCTCAAGCTCTGCTTCGCTAAGTTCGCGTTCATAGTCACCATCAAACTCACCTTCTTCTGCATCAACCACTTTAGGTTGACTCAGCGCTTCAATATGAGGAGTAAGCGCTAAGGTGAGTAATTGTGTCACACCACGACCATGGGCTGCGGCTATTTTATGAACTTCTTCACCAAGACTTAAGGCATAAAATTCAGCGACCGCCGAATCAGCATCTATACCATCAACCTTATTAGCGACGAGAAATATTCTTTTGTCTTGTTTACGTAAATAATCAGCAATACCATAATCGGCTGACGTTAAACCATCACGGGCATCGACTAAAAACAATACGGCATCAGCCTCAGCAATAGCCGTCAACGATTGTTCAGCCATTAATAAGTCAATGCCTTCTTCATCACCATTAATACCACCAGTATCAATGACAATAAAGGGGTGTTCTTCAACCTCTGCTTGGCCATATTGGCGATCGCGTGTTAAGCCGGGGTAATCCGCAACTAAAGCATCTCTAGAGCGGGTTAAACGATTAAATAACGTTGATTTACCAACGTTTGGGCGGCCAACTAAGGCAACGACAGGAAGCATGAAAACCTCAAAAAAACTTCATTTTAAAATAAGTAACGGCCCCAAATGCAAAAGCATTGGGGCCGTATGTACATGTAGCGAAATAGGATAATTATTATTGCATTATCTAATACACTGCACCTAGCAGCGTAAGTCTCGCCTACTAAAAGCTTAAGCTTATTGCTCCGCTTTTATAATCTCAGGTATTTCAATGGCCTGTAAATCACCATCGCGTGATTGGCTATATAAAACATTATCAACAACCGTTGGTGTGGCATGAATACCACTGCCATCAACGTCATGTCGAGCGACAATTTCACCGGTTTCTTGATCTAACCAGTGTAAATAACCTTCAAAATCACCAACAACCACATAGCCAGCCATAACGGCAGGCCCGGTAACACCGCGGTTGGTTAACGCCAAATTACTCCAACGTTCAATACCGTTAACTCTGTCTATAGCATAGACATGACCACGTAAATTAGTTAAGAAAATAGTATTGCGATAAATAGATATTTGACGATACGAAGAGTATTGACGTTTCCATAAAACTCGACCGCTTTTTAATTCCACCGCGGCTAAATTGCCACGTGAAGATATCACATAAATTTTATCACCAAAGACTACTGGGGCAGAATCAACATCAATCACTCGTTCGAGTTCAGTTGACCCCGTTGGCTCACCTATTTCTGTTGACCAGCCTTCTTGTCCTTTCTCTAGCAAGTAAACATTAAGACTGCCCTTGCCCGTGCCAACAAGTACACCACCGGATGCAATAACGGGAGCACTAATGCCACGTAACGTTAACGCAGGTACATCTTGCTCAATCTTCCAGATCTCTTCACCATTATCAGCATTAATGCCTTTCATGATACCTGAAGCGGTATTCACCACAACAACGCCAGCATCAATCGCTGGCGCATTGATCACTTCGCCCTTAATATTACTTTGCCAAACGAGTTCACCGGTTTCTGCATCTAAGGCGTAAATTTTACCATTTTCACTGCCAATAAAAATCTTATTGAGGCCGGCAACAGGACCACCCGCCAGTAAAGCTGGTAATCTACTATCCCAAAAACTTCGTTCACCTTTAACATCGTTTAAATCAGCCTGCCATACTTGCTCACCGGTTTTTTCATCAAAGGCGATAACATCGCCGGCACGGCTAGCGCTATAAACCTTATTGTAGGCAACAATAGGCTTTAAACGTGAAAAATAATTTTCACTGCCATCACCTACGCTTTCGTCCCACAACACCTTAGGTTCAAACTTTTCGGTGATATCAGTTAACTCAGCAACCAAATCAGCAGTATTTTCTTCTTCATCGGTTGAAGAACAGCTAAATAACACACCAGAAAGCAAAAATACCGCTAATAATTTTTGCTGCTTCTTTAACAAGTCAATGGTAGTGCTTTTATTGGCAAGTATTTTCTTAGAAAAAGTCATTAAATAACCTTACTTAGCCGCTAGTTCAGCAGGTAATGTTGCAGGTAAACTAACTAGGGTAGCTAAATCGTCTAACTTCATTTGTAACGTCGGGCTACTGGCTAAACCATCAGCAGCAATAGCAGCCAAATAAGCATTGCGGGCTAATTCTTTTTTGCCTTGCAATAAATAAGTATCGCCTTTAGTTTCTTCAACCGCCGCAGTGAAAGATACGGGTAAAGGCTTAGCTAACGTTGCTAAAGCTTGCTCATATTCTTCTAACTGAACTTGCACACGCGCTAAACGTAAACTTGCTATACCTGCGATACCATCACTGGGGGCACTAGCAATAGCAGCGTTCAATTGTGTTTTTACCTCTGACCAGTTTTTTTCTGCCGCAGCATCTTTAGCTAATGCTAAAGCCGTAAGTGATACGTAGCTAGTTTGGCCATTGTCATTAATAAATTTCGCCGCATTTTCATTAAAAGCGGCTTTATCTTTTGCAGCGCTTTCTATTAGAGTTTGATAACTGTCGGAAACGGTTAACTCATTTTCTAATTTATTATCTTGGTATGCATTAAAACCAATAAAACCGGCAAAACCTAAAACAATGCCAGCAATAATAGTATTGCCATTTTCTTGCCAATAACTTTTAAGCGCTTCTACTTGTTGTTCTTCTGTTTGATAAATTTCCACTTCTTCACCTTCAACTAAAAGTCTTCAATTAATGCCGTTAACAAACTTGGAATTTGCTCAAATGCCAAGTTTTGTTGTTCTTGCTGTCCACGTAAATATTTAACCATAACTTGTTGTTCAACAATTTCGTTATCGCCTAATATCAACGCAATTTGCGCGCCTGATTTGTCGGCACGTTTCAATTGTTTTTTCATATTGCCGCCACCGCAGTGACATTGCAAACGAATGTTAGGTACTTGATCTCGCCATTGCTCAGCTAAAGCGTTAGCCGTAATTTGCGCATCATCACCTAAGATAACCACGTAAGCATCCACTTGTGCACGTACATTGGTTACTTTGTCTAGTTCGGTTAGCATCAACACTAAACGCTCAATACCTAAAGCAAAGCCAAAGGCAGGTGTTGCTTTACCGCCTAGTTGCTCTACTAGACCATCATAACGACCACCAGCACAAACTGTGCCTTGTGCGCCTAAACTTGTTGTTACCCATTCAAATACGGTGCGATTATAATAATCTAAACCGCGTACTAAACGGTCATTAAGCACATATTTCACCCCTGCAGCATCTAAGCGTGCACATAAACTATCAAAATGTTGTTGGCTTTCTTCACCAAAATAATCAGATAATTTAGGGGCACCAACTAACGCTTCTTGCACTTGCGGGTTTTTACTGTCTAAAACACGCAATGGATTAGTATGCATGCGGCGTTTAGAGTCTTCGTCTAATAATTCTTCACGTGCCGTTAAAAATTCAACTAAAGCATCACGATAATTTGCCCGTTCTTCGTTCGACCCTAACGAGTTCAACTCTAGTGTGACAAATTCATTGATGCCAAGTTCCCGCCATAAGCGATAAGTCAGTAAAATAACTTCAGCATCAATATCAGGTGTTGCTATTCCAAAGGCTTCTAGGCCAAATTGATGGAATTGACGATAACGACCTTTTTGTGGTCTTTCATGGCGAAACATCGGCCCCATATACCAAAGGCGTTGCTCTTGGTTATATAAAAGTCCATGTTGATTACCCGCACGTACACAACTTGCCGTGCCTTCTGGGCGCAATGTTAGGCTGTCGCCATTGCGATCATCAAAACTGTACATCTCTTTTTCAACTATATCGGTTACTTCACCAATAGAGCGTTTAAAGAGCGCCGTTGATTCAACAATCGGCATACGAATTTCAGCAAAGCCATAGTTGCTGGCGACGCGGCGCAGCACTGCCTCTACCATTTGCCAAACGTTAGTTTCACTGGGCAGACAGTCATTCATGCCACGGATTGCTTGTATTGCTTTTGCCACTTATTTATTTCTCTCTGTTACACTTTATTATTTGAATCTAGGTGTGTTAATTTCACGCAGCGCGCATTATAACGAATAACGCCCCATACTTAAATGGGAGAATAATTATGCTAAAAATAGCACCCTATATGATTACTCTACGGATTTAAAATCGATTTTATTTTTTTCATCTAATCGTTCATTTATCGCATGGGCTTTGGCACGAATACGCTGCTCAAGTTGATCCACTAAATTTTTATTATCAAAACGTTCCTTTTGACGGATACCATCGAGATAATAACCACTTTTTTTATTGCTGCCCGTTAAACCTAAATCTGACACCATAGCTTCGCCGGGACCATTGACAATACAGCCAATAATTGACACATCCATTGGCGTCATAATATCTTCAATGCGCTGCTCTAGAGCATTCACGGTAGCGACCACATCAAACTCTTGACGAGAGCAACTTGGACAAGCAATTAAGTTAATGCCTCGGCTACGCAGTTTTAATGATTTTAAAATATCAAAACCCACTTTGATTTCTTCTATCGGGTCGGCAGCCAATGAAATACGTAAGGTATCACCAATGCCTTGCGATAATAACATGCCTAAACCAACCGATGATTTCACCGAGCCAGATCGTAAACCGCCCGCTTCGGTAATACCAAGATGTAGTGGATTATCAATTTGTTTTGCCAGTAATTTATAAGATTCAACCGCCAGAAAAACATCAGAGGCTTTAACACTGACTTTAAATTGATCAAAATTAAGCCTGTCAAGAATATCGACATGGCGCATCGCCGACTCAAGTAACGCTGCCGGTGTTGGTTCGGTATATTTTTCTTGAATATCTTTTTCTAAAGAACCACCGTTGACGCCAATACGAATAGGGATATTGTGGTCACGAGCACATTCCACCACGCTGCGCACTCTATCTTCTCTGCCGATATTACCCGGGTTAATACGTAAACAATCAGCGCCATATTCGGCTACTTTTAAAGCGATACGATAATCAAAGTGAATATCAGTGACTAAGGGCACATCAACTTGTCGCTTGATTTCTCGAAATGCTTCAGCGGCATCCATGGTTGGCACGCTAACACGAACAATATCAGCACCAACCGCTTCTAAGGCTTTAATTTGTGCCACGGTGGCCGCAACATCTGTTGTTTGGGTGTTGGTCATCGATTGTACCGTAATGGGCGCATCGCCACCGACCGGAACATTACCAACCATAATTTGACGAGATTTACGGCGAATTATTGGAGATTCTTTAAACATAATTAATTCTTAATATAGTTCATTCTTAATATAAAATAATTTTAAGGTTTAACTTAAGGTTTTAACAGCTAAGGCTGCAAAGGCAAGGTGAACTTGGCAATATTGCCAACATTAAAAGTCGATAGATCAACCGGCTGACCATCAAAGATAATTGTCGCTAATTCCGGTTTCCCTAAGGTCACTTTTAACGGTGCTGTTCCTGAAACGGTCATGATATAACCTGATTTTTTTACGCCCCAAGCGACGCGTTCGCCCGTGGCATCATATATGTTCACCCAACAATCACCCGAAAAGGTAAATACCGCTGTGCTTACCGCCAGTACTTGCGATATTTCTTCATCAATATTGGCTGTTACTCCTTGTACACTGCTGTCAACTTGCGCTTCGAGATCGCCTTCTTCCACATTCGTTGCTGGAATGGTCTCTACTACTGGCTGTGTTTCTCCAGGCAAAACAGTGGTTGCCAGCGCCACCTGATTGTCTGCTACCGTTTGTTTAACAGGCTCAACTTGTTGACTCACTTGACGATTAGCCTCTGTGACCAAATTCTCAGGACTGACAATGACTTGCTCAGCTACTGGCTTTACAATCGGTTTTGCTTCTTCAGTAACAACCGCCTCAGGCGCTTGCAGCCACCATAACACCATCAAACCAAATAAGATGGCGACAATTAAATAGCTAAGCCACATTAAACGGCTATGTTCGGCTTGTTTTTCAGTTAAATTCGAGAAACTTTGCATTTCACTGCGCTGCACTTTGGCAATATCAAGCATATCATAAGCACTAAGTACTTCATCGGTATCGACATTAACGAGTTTTGCATAACTGCGTAAATAACCCCGATTAAATGTTGCCGGTAGTTTTTGATTAAAAATATCTTGCTCAATATCAGCCACAACAGCGGCTTTGAAATTTAACTTATTGGCGATATCTTCAGTGCTTAGTGAGAGCTTGGTGCGCGCTTCTCTTAACATTTGGCCTGGGCCAACAACTATCATATCTTCACAAAGTTCATCTACTTGCTCACTGCTTTGCACAGCTGATACATCTTTATCCATTAACTTTAATCACCGCGGTAGGGTTTTCGACAAACAATTTATCATTAATACGAATTTTCTTTTTCGTTGAAAGCTGATTCCAACGGCGTAATGCTTTTATTTTAACGTTGTACTTCACCGAAATACTGTACAAGGTATCTCCTTTAGTCACAATATGCACCACGGGTTCTTTTGTGTTTACTGCTTCGGCAGCCTTTTCACTTTCATTTGTAACGGCTTTAGTTGCTGCTTTCACTACAATCAAGCCAGTAATGATTTCAACAGGATCTTCAACGATTGCCTCTGGCTTTTTAGCAACATGAAAAAACTCTCTATCTTCTTGAGGAATAATTTTTTGAGCGGCATCAGTATCTACTTTAACTGACGTAAAAATTTCATTTTTATCTATTTTAGCGACAGCCACTTCTTCGGAGTCATTAGTGGTATTTGAAGTTGCCTTATTTGGCGCACTAAGGACAACAACACGCTTTTCACTAGCATTAGCTATGATTACATGACCAGAATTTGCTAAGGGTTTAGCCATTGGCGCAGCAAGCACAGTAACATCATTTTCAGTGGCTAATTGTTCGGTTACGGGCGCCATAGAAAGTGCAGCATTGATGCTTTGTGTGCTAGCCAAAGTATTGGCAGCGGCTAAAGTCACTGGTTTAGAAGGTGTAGCAATTTGCTTTGCGGGTATTTCACTGACCAAAACGGGGCTAGTTGATGATTGATGAGATAATTCTTTTTGCTGAGATATTTTTTTAGCTGAAGTTTGCCTAGGTGATGCTTTTTTAGGCGACAACTTAACGACACGTTTTTTTGGTTTATTGCTGTGCTCGTGCACCTGCGTTAATTGATATCTTTTAGCGAGGTTATCGGCATCAATCAGCTCAAGTTCGTTTAATAAATATTGTTGAGCCTCCCATGACTGCGGATACATTTTCACTAGCATAGCCGCGTAATTTTTTGCGGTGCGCCTTTGACCAAGCTTAAAGTACACTTTAAAGGCAAGAGCCAATGATTGCGGAGTAAAGCGACGAGTGACCTTTTCAAAACGTTGCGCAAAAGCTTTAGCTTGTTGATAGTCACCCATGGCATATTGCAAGCGTACCATTTGAAACACAGTTGAAGCACTGCTTGGACTATGCATAATAGCTTTATTTAAATAGTTTTTAGCTTTATCAAAGTTATCTTTTTGTAAAAAACATGAAGCTAAATTTTCATAACTTTTCGACACCAGAATATAACTTGGTACCGCAATAGCCTTTAAAAGATGCTCTTCTGCCGCATCTATTTGGTCTTGACGGCATAAATATACGCCATAGTTATTTAAGGTATCGGCATCTTCACTTTCGATCGATAAGGCTTTTTCATAAGACGCTATGGTTAATTTATCTTCGCCAACGGTTTCATAATAGTGAGCAAAGGCGGTATAGACTTGCACCATGTCAGGGGCGAATTTTTTTGCTTTTTCTAAGTTTTGCTTGGCTTGCGGCATATTGCCCATTTTCAAATAACCAAGACCTAAAGATATACGTGTTACCGCCATATCCTCTCTATTGGCTTGGTTTTGAACAACCGGTGTCTCACCGTCTTCAAAACTTTGCGTGACACAAGCAGAAAGCACAAAAGATAAAGCTAATGCAAGTACGGTGATAAATTGATTATTAACCAAAAAGCTGTCCCCTAAATGTACATAATTCATTTATGCTGATTTTCTTAAATAGGCAGGTATTTTCTCTCAGACTATTTTTACTGAAATTTCATCAGCTTTCATCTGTTTTCTTTCACTATTTGCTGATAATTGGTTATCTGATTGATAATCTGACTGCATTTTAGTTCGTTTCGTTCGATCTAAAACATCGCCAGCTAACTGACCACAAGCAGCATCAATGTCTTCACCACGAGGTCGTCGAGTAATAACAGTTAAACCATAACTTTGCAGTACTTTATCAAATCGATCCATACGAGAATTGCTCGGACGTTTATAGGGAGAGCCAGGATATGGGTTGAAAGGAATTAAGTTAATTTTACTGGGTAAGTCTTTTAGTACGTGTGCTAAAGCGTGTGCTTGCTCGGTAGAGTCATTAACATGATCTAACATGACATACTCAATTGTCGCTTGTTTGTTCGCTCTTGAGCCGTCTATATAACGCCCTGCCGCTGCGATAAACTCTTCTAATGGATACTTTTTATTAATGGGTACTAATTCATCTCGCAGCTTATTGTCTGGTGCATGGATAGAAATAGCTAAAGCACAGTCAATTTTTTCTTTCAACATATCAAGCGCAGGTACTACACCTGAGGTACTTACCGTAACTCGGCGCTTAGACAAACCATAACCTAAATCGTTAAGCATGGTATCAAGTGAGGGGATTAAATTTTTCATATTGAGCAACGGTTCGCCCATGCCCATCATGACAATATTAGTAATAGGACGTTTGCCGGTGATACGCGTTGCACCAATGTCGTTCGCTACACGCCATACTTGGCCAATGATTTCTGCCATTGACAAATTACGGTTAAAACCTTGTTGAGCCGTTGCGCAGAAAGTACATTCAAGGGCACAACCCACTTGTGATGAAACACATAAGGTGGCGCGATCATTTTCGGGGATCCACACGGTTTCAACTTCTTGACCACCTTCTAAAAGCAAAGCGTACTTAATAGTGCCGTCTTTTGAAACTTGTTTTTTTGAGATTTCTGGTGCTTTAATTTCGCAATTTCGTTGTAGCTTTTCTCGCAACTTTTTATTCAAATTGGTCATTTGCTCAAAGTCTGAGTAACCAAAATGATAAATCCATTTCATTATTTGATCGGCTCTAAACGGCTTTTCACCGAGCTCAGCAAAGTATTCACGCATGCCTTGGTGGTCAAAATTCAATAAATTAATTTTGCCGCTTGCTCTAGCAACTTTTTTGACACTTTCTTCGGCGATCACTTCGCTCATACAACTAACTCTCACAATTTATACTGAAAATAACAGGAAAAACACAGGTGCGAATTGTACGCTTTTCGAGCGAATTTCGCAATTTTACCGTTAAGATAAAAACACAAAAGGATTTTACTGATTACTCAGTAAAATCCTTTAATTTTGTAGGTCAGAATTAAGTCTGACAAATTAGCGCAATAAACTATTCTCTATGAATAAACTACGCTCTACAAATTATCTAGTGCGTGAACAAATTTCGTCATCACTGAAGAAGTAAGCAATTTCACGTGCAGCAGATTCTAAAGCGTCTGAGCCGTGAGCCGCATTTTCGTCAATGCTTTCTGCAAGATCAGCACGGATTGTACCCGCTAATGCTTCAGCTGGGTTAGTAGCACCCATGATTTCACGGTTTTTAAGAACAGCATTTTCGCCTTCTAATACTTGCACCATTACCGGGCCAGAAGTCATGAATTCAACTAAAGCGCCGAAAAAAGGACGTTCGCTGTGTTCAGCATAAAAACCTTCAGCTTTTTCTTTGCTTAAGTGTAACATTTTAGATGCAACAATTTTAAGACCTGCAGTTTCAAAACGGTTGTAGATTTGACCAATAACATTTTTTGCTACTGCATCAGGTTTTACGATAGAAAAAGTACGTTCGATAGCCATGATAAGCCCTCTTTAATATAGAACAAAAGTAAGATTAATAATAATATGACAATGTCAAAATTGGCGCGATTATAGACGAATATTAGCCAAAAGACTAATACTATCCGAAAGGGGCAAACTCAGGGTGAACCTGCCTTTGTAGGGTATTGAAAATATTACTTTTCTTTTTTTAATTTAATAATTAAATCAATATGGGGGATCAGCTCTTCAATTTCACCAAGGTGATCCCTTAACGTTTGCCACTGTTCTAACTCTAACTTAGCGGAATCTAATATCGCGTGCTTTAATTCTTCAACCAGAGAGTTTTCATCATCTGGTTCAATAAATTCACTGATACGTAATAAGCTATCAATGTCGTCTTGGCTGATTATGTCTTCTTTGGTATTTATTTTAGCCACGATTTTGCCCTCATTGTCAGTTACTGTTAATACTCAAATATCGAAGTTTATATTAAAAAATTTGTATTTATTCAGCTGAGACATATTTACCACAGAGAGCACCGAGGTGCTAACGCACTACACCAAGAATAACAAAGTCTCTGTGTAGGCTCGAAGAGCCCTCTGTGAAGCATTGCGGCTCGGTGGTGAACAGTTACAAAAATTTATCAACTAATACGCCGATATTGACGATATTCAGCTTGCCAAAAATTTCGCTCAATTTTAGCCTTTAACGCTTCATCTGATAGTGCCAACGCTAGTTTTTCATCAATAGCCACTTTAGCAATGGCAAAAGCAATGTCTTTGCTTAATTGTGCTATGCCTGTTAATGGCGGTAGCAACTCTCCTGCGCCGGTATTCGCTAATGGTGATGCCGCGGCGAGTGTTTCACTAGCCACTTGCAACATTTTATCGGTAATGCGATTAATATTAGCGGCCACAACGCCAAGGCCAATGCCTGGGAAAATATAACTATTATTACATTGGGCGATGGGAAAGCTTTTGCCTTGATATTCAACAGCGTCAAATGGGCTCCCCGTGGCCATAATAACTTGTCCACCGGTCCAGTTAATCACTTGGTTGGGTGTGGCTTCTACTTGCCTTGAAGGATTACTTAATGGGAAAATAATAGGCGTAGAGCAATGTTGTTTCATGGCTTTAATAACATCTTCACTAAATAAACCCGTTTGCCCCGAAACCCCGATGAGAATATCAGGTTTGCCGCCATGCATTACCTCTAAAAGAGAAGCGTATTCACCCTCGGTTTGCCATGACTCTAAGGCAATTTTACTTTGCACCAGTTTTTGTTGAAAATCCCTTAAACCTGTCATGCCCTGAGTAAGTAAACCAAAGCGGTCAACCATAAATACTTGACTACGCGCTTGTAATGGCGAGATCCCCTCGCTGACCATTTGAGTAATTATTTGTTCGGCAATACCGCAGCCCGCAGAGCCTGCACCAACAAAAGCGACCTTAAGTTGCGATAATTTAACCCCTAAACTGCGACATGCCGCGAGTAAGCTGCCAACCGTTACTGATGCCGTGCCTTGAATATCATCATTAAAGCAACATATTTTATCGCGATAACGGTTTAAAAGTGGCATGGCATTGGCTTGGGCAAAGTCTTCAAATTGCAGCATGACGTGAGGCCAACGACGCTTGATGGCGGTAATGAATAAGTCTAAAAACTCATCGTACTCTGCCTGACCAATACGTTTATGCCGTGCGCCCATATACATAGGATCATCCAATAACTTTTGATTATTAGTGCCGACATCTAACATAACGGGCAAGGTGTAAGCTGGGCTGATACCGCCACACGCGGTATATAAAGACAATTTACCAATAGGAATACCCATGCCGCCTATGCCTTGATCGCCTAAACCAAGAATACGCTCACCATCAGTCACAACAATCACTTTGACTTTGTTTTTAGTAGCATTACGTAAAATATCATCTATTTGATATCTATCTTCATAAGCAATAAATAAACCACGTGAGCTACGGTAAATATCTGAAAATTGTTCACAAGCATCGCCCACCGTTGGTGTGTAAATAATCGGCATCATTTCAGCTAAGTGGCTTTGTACTAATTTAAAAAATAAGGTTTCATTGTTATCGTGAATTGCCCGTAAATAAATATGCTTATTAATATTATTGTGAAAACAACTATATTGACGATAAGCCCGCGCTACTTGCTCATCAATGGTTTCATATCGTGGGGGTAACAAACCGGCTAAATTAAAGTTAATACGCTCTTCTTCGTCAAAAGCGCTGCCCTTATTGAGTAGAGGAGTTTCTAGTAGTGTCGGACCCGCGTAGGGTATATATAAAGGACGCTTGCTTTGAGGCATTGATGTTGGCTGCTTATGCTAGTTGATATCAACATTATGAATAATGAAAATACATTGAATTAATAGATGGTTAGAGTATAGATGATATTTGCAGCACAGCAAAGGCTATTAACAAAGCTAATAGCGAAAACCACGGTAATTTTAGTGATAGCAGATGATCGGTGCTAACCGTTTAGTTCTAGAGGCTAATAGTGAGTCGCTTAATCAACTTCTTCAATCCAAGCTAGCTGAATAGCTTCAAGCACGCGCTCGCCACAGTGATTTGGATCATCATCAAAACGCTCTAAATCCTGCACCCATTGCCTAAGCTCAGTAAAATGCAATTTCATCGGATCAACATCTGGATGTAGCTCCATTAAATCAAGCGCAATTTCTAATGAGTCAATCCACTTTAATCCTAATGATGCTGCCATAGTTTAGCCCGTTACTTAAATAATAAATGAAACCAAAAGTAGTCTATTACTAACATTAGTATAAGCCACAGTAATAGCAACCTTGCCTTTTTACAAAAAGGACAATCGGTAGACCACCACTGTTTTAACTGAGTAACAAACGTAGTTTTATGCATTTTTTAAACTTGCTTAGCGAGAGATTTTTTTAATATATACCCATGATACCTCAAGATGCAGAATTCATCTGGAAGTAACATGGGTATCAGGCTTATTTCTACCGATTTAGCTGTTATTGCAAGGTGAGTGTTGCAAGGCCAGTAGTCGAGCTTAATGCCTTAAAAGCATCAATACCAACATAAACTGGTGGTGCTTCAAGTGCACTCTGCTGTTCAAAGTCACCCTTGGCAGGATTAAAACGATACTCTTTCGACCATTGGCTAATATTAGCGGTTAATGTGTTGATGGCATCAACAACAAATTTTGCCTCAGCGTTCGTGGTCGTTGGATGGAAAGAAGCACGGATCCAACCGGGTTTTTCACAATAATCACCCGCATCAATTTGTTGAGTAATTTGCTGCGAGGTATCATGATCGACATTGAGTAATATATGACCATAAGTACCGGCACACGAACAACCACCACGCGTTTGAATACCAAATTTATCATTAAGCAAACGTACCACTAAATTGTAATGCACATTAGTGATGTAAAATGACACTATGGCTAGTCGGTTGGTAACACTCGGCTCAAGCATATTAACTTGCTGATTTTTACTCAATTCAGCCATAACAAAATCGGTTAATTCTTGCTCACGCTGGGCAATATTAGCGGTACCCATGGCATCTTTCACTTTAATGGCGAGCGCGGTGCGAATACATTGTAAAAACCCGGGTGTTCCGCCATCTTCTCGCACTTCAATATTGTTGAAAAAACTATGCTCCCCCCAAGGATTTGTCCAAGTAACCGTGCCACCGCCGGGATGGTCTGGCACTTTATTTTTATAGAGGCTTTTGTTAAAGATCAACACCCCGGAACTGCCGGGACCACCAAGAAACTTATGTGGCGAAAAGAAAATAGCGTCAAGTGCTTGTGCTTTATTCACCGGATGCATATCAATATCAACATAAGGCGCAGAGCAAGCAAAATCGACAAAGCATAAACCGCCATGTTGATGCATCACTTCGGCTAATTGATGATAGGGGGTTTTAATACCCGTAACATTTGAGCAGGCGGTAAAAGAGCCTATTTTCATCTTGCGATGTTCATATTTCGCTAATAGCTGTGCTAAATTTTCTAGACAAGGCAAACCCTTTTCATCACTTGCCACAATTTCTAAAGTGATATCGCATTCATACCAAGTGGTTTGATTAGAATGGTGTTCCATCTGGGTGATAAACACTACCGGCTTGTCTTCGTCACTAAAGCTGACTTGCTTTGCCATGCGTTCAGGAATACGCAATCCTAAAATACGCTGAAATTTGTTAACCACATCCGTCATGCCTGCGCCAGAGGTGATTAAAATGTCGTTATCACAGGCATTAACATGATGTTTAATCACTTTTTGCGCATCATGATAGGCATGAGTCATTGTGCTGCCCGTTAAATTAGTTTCGGTGTGCGTATTGGCAACATAAGGACCCAGCGTATGGCTGATATAAGTTTCTATCGGTTGGTATAAACGCCCGCTTGCCGTCCAATCAGCATAGATAATAGCTTGTTGTTTACCGTTAATTTTGTGCTCAAGATCTTGGCCAATAATATGCTCTCGAAATTGTGAAAAATATTGTTCTAACGACATAGTGCTATCCTCTTCATACCTTGCGTTTTAACAGGGCTAAAAGCGTAAATAAAAAGCGCGAATAAATTCCCGCCTACCGGTTAAATATCAGCAAGAGGTAATGGCAACTCAGTAGAGCGCTTTATCTCTTCCATGGCAAAACTAGAGGTTACATCGGTCAAGCTAGTGGCTTGAATAAAGCGTTGATAGAAGGCATCGTAACTGGCGATGTCTTTTACCACGACGCGCAGCAAATAATCATATTCACCACTCATGCGATAAAAATCGACCACTTCTGGAAATGCTGAGACCGTGGTCGAAAACTGCGTCAGCCAATCGTTATCATGCTTACTGGTTTTCACTTGCACAAACACCGACACGCTTAAATCGAGTAATTTAGCATCCAGCAAAGCCACCTTACCTTTAATAATGCCACTTTTCTCTAGTTTTTGTAGACGGCGCCAACAAGGTGTTTTGGTTAATCCAACACGCTTGGCTAACTCATCAATGGCAATACTAGCATCACGCTGCAAAATAGCAATAAGCCGCAAATCTATATCATTTAAGTGCATTTTGTTTTATTTATTAGCTTTTATTTAGAATAAAATACCCACACAGTTCAAAAAGCAAATATTCAGGAAAGACATTTGCAAAAATAATGTAATAGAGAAATTTAGTTTTTGAAAAAATCGCTAAAATAATTAAAAAAAGTGAAAAAAGTACTAAAAGCGCGAATAAATTCCCATTTAGGCATTAAATATAGAAAGGTTATTTGATAGAAAGCGATAGAAAACAAAAAACTCGCCGTGGCGAGTTTTTTAAAAATAAATATTCAACTTAAAACTGTAGGGTTCAAGTTGAAAGAAAAAGCACGGAGTTGACGCTAGTCAATGAGTACTTTTGATGCATAAATTGAGTCATACAGTAAAAAGGTGACTATTTTGTAACGGGAAAGCCTCGATCACGCATTAATGCCTTCACATCAGCATCACGACCTCTAAAAGCGCGATAGGCTTCAGCGGGATCAACGGCATTACGGACGCTAAATAAATGCTCAACTAATTTAGCCGCAACGTCTTTATCATAAAAGCCGCCATCCGATTGTGCAAAAGCTTCAGCAGCATCTGCCGTTAAGACTTCTGCCCACATATAGCCATAGTAACTTGATGCATAACCTTCACTACTAAAAATATGACCAAACTGTGTTGAGCGATGGCGCATGACTATTTGCTCAGGCATATTTAACGCAGCTAAGGTGTCACGCTCAAATTTTTGTGCGTCGATACCGGTAGGATCTACCGTATGGAACTTCATATCAACGAGCGCTGACGCTAAATACTCAGTGGTTTTAAAACCTTGATTAAAGGTTGCTGCTTGTTTAATTTTGGCAATTAAATCAGCAGGCATAGGTTTGCCCGTTTGGTAATGTACTAAATAGTTATTGATGACCTCATCGGTGGCTAGCCAGTGCTCTAGTAATTGTGATTGAAATTCAGTGTAATCACGCACACCGCCATTAAGGGTAGGATAAGCCACTTTTGATGATAAGAAATGCAACGCATGACCAAACTCATGGAAGTAGGTTTCAGCGTCAGACCATGAAATCAACGTAGGTTGACCAGCAACGCCTTTACTAAAATTAGAGTTGTTTGATGAAAGAACATTTTTCTTGCCGTCAAAGGTGGTGAAACTACGGTAAGTGGTTGCCCACGCACCAGAGCGTTTACCTTTACGTGCAAAGGGGTCTAAATACCATAAACCAATATGCTTATTTGATGTTTTATCGGTGACTTCCCAGACACGCACATCGGTATTAAATACCGGTACTGAGCCATCGGTAATTTCACTAAATTCAAAATTGAATAAACGTCCCGCGACATAAAACATCGCTTCACGTAATTTATTTAATTGTAAGTATTGTTTTACTTCATCAGAGTCTAAATTGTATTTGTCTTTACGTACTTGCTCGGCATAAAAACGGTAATCCCACGGTTCAATTTTTTCAATGCCGTCTTGCACTTTACCAATGGCAAGCATGTCGACCACTTCTTCATCAACACGGGCAATGGCTGCTGGCCATACACCTTCCATCAAGGCAATAGCATTGTCAGGTGATTTAGCCATTCGATCTTCTAAACGCCAAGAAGCATAGTTTTTATAACCTAATAAACCGACACGTTCATGACGAAGCTGGAGAATTTCGGCAATAATGGCGTTATTATCAAATTCATCGCCGTTGTTGCCGCGGTTATAATAGCTATGCCACACTTGCTGGCGAAGTTTACGCTCTGTTGAATACGTTAAAAAGGGAGCCATTGATGAGCGAGTATTGGTAATCGCCCATTCACCTTGATGATCACGCGCTGTTGCGGAAGCAGCGGCAGCGGCAATAATAGACTCGGTTAAACCACCGAGCTGCTTTTTAGATAAATATAAAACGTAGCTTTCTTCATCCGCTAAAACATTATTACCAAACTTAGTGTGCAGCTGTGCTAAACGTTGATTGATGTCGGCATAGCGTTTTTTATCTTCACCATTTAAAGTGGCGCCATTGCGAGCAAAACCCTGATAAGTTAATTGTACTAACCGTTGTTGCTCTGAGCTTAGTGCGTTAACTTCATCACTGTTATAAACCGCTTGCACACGAGCAAACAACGCTGCATTTTGATTTATTTTAGAGAAAAAAGCGGACAGTTTCGGCGCCATTTCAGCTTGAATTTCACGAAATTGTGGCGAAGACTGGTTTGAACTCCATATACCCCAATAAGTAAAGACACGCGCTAAATCATAGCCCGTTTTTTCCATCGCAACAATGGTGTTTTCAAAGGTAGGCGCTACAGTGCTATTGGCAATGGCATCAATTTCAGCAAGGTTAATTTTCATGCCTGCTTCTATGGCAGGAATTAAACCAATAAGTGCAACTTGGTCAAACGCGGGCACACCTTGATAAGGCCCTTGCCATTGAGCCAGTAACAAGGCTTTGGCTTGTTCAACGTCGTTATTATTCGCAGCAAGGTTCGCTGTAAGGTTCGCAGCAACTTTTGTTGCCGCACCATCTGATTTAGCGGCAGTATCTTCAACAGGGCTGTTTTCAGCTGTACTGTTTTCAACCGTAGCATTATCACTAGAGCAAGCCATTAACAGGCTTGATAGTAACAATGTCGATAATAGTGTTTTTTTCATAGTGTATCTCTAGCTAGCGTGTTAACGATTTCAATAGTGATATTTTTAGTTAAGCAAAAATCACCTCCATTGAGTTAACATTACATTAACAAGTATTACTTGATAAAGAAATGGCTAGTGATGACATTCACCTTAAATTATCTGCCATTGGCCTCATAGCCATGATACCTCAGACTTTAGCTAGAGTTTTTTAACAAGTTAATCTTCCCGAAATGCCTCTGCCGTTAAGTGATGGCGATTTAACAGCTTGTAGAACTCAGTGCGATTACGTTGAGCAATTCTGGCCGCATGGGAAACATTTCCTGCGGTGAGTTTCAGTAATTTGGCTAGATAATTTCGCTCAAATTCATCTTTAGCCTGCTGAAAAGAGAGTAGTGGGCTGCTGTCTTCACGCAGGGCATTTTTAACCAAACTAGCGACAATAATACTTTCTGTAGACAGTGCGACACTTTGTTCAACCACATTTTGTAATTGCCGCACATTACCCGGCCAAGGTGCAGCAATTAAAACCTCCATCGCTTCTTGCGAAAAGCCCTTAATATCTAAGGTAGTTTGCTGATTACTACCATTAAGAAAATGTTGCGCCAGTAAGGGAATATCTTCTCTACGTTCGGCCAGTGTCGGTAATTCTAATTCAACAACGTTGAGCCGATAATATAAATCTTCTCGAAAGGTTTTATCTTTAATGGCTTGTTGCAAATTTTTATGGGTGGCTGATATTATTCTGACATCAATTTTCACTGATTGAGTACTGCCGACAGGACGCACTTCTTTTTCTTGCAATGCCCTTAATAGCTTAACCTGAAAACTCATTGGCATGTCGCCAATTTCGTCTAAAAATAAAGTACCGCCCTGACTTGCTTGCAACAGACCTTGATGATTTTTTTCAGCGCCGGTAAAAGCACCTTTAACATGGCCAAATAATTCAGACTCTAATAACTGCTCTGGAATTGCTGCGCAGTTGATTGCCGTAAAGGCTTTTTTTGCACGAGGACTCGCTTGATGAATGGCTTGGGCTAACAGCTCTTTACCGGTGCCACTTTCGCTATAAATCAATAAGCTAAAGTCACTTTGTGCCACCTGTTTAGTTTGCTGCAGTAAGGATTCCATGATGGTGCTGCGGCTAATGATTTTTGTTCGCCATAACGCTTGTTGATCATTGCTACTTTGATTTGAGGGTTGCAACCGAATCGCTTGCTCTACGGTTTCTAATAACTGCTGGCTTTCAAATGGCTTAGTCAAAAAGCTAAAAACACCTTGTTTGGTAGCATTAATTGCATCGGGAATGGTGCCGTGCGCGGTCATAATAATTACGGGTAAATTAGGAGATTGTTGGCGAATTTGCTCAAACAATGCCATGCCATCCATGCCTTCCATGCGTAGATCGCTGATCACCAACTGAGGATGAAAACTTTTTAGCATTCCCAAAGCCATCTTAGCATTGGCGGCTGACTCAACAGTATAGCCTGCCGCAGACAAACGAATACCTAATAAACGCAGTAAAGCGGGATCATCATCAACAATCAATATTTTGTCTTGATGCACGCGGTTTGTTGATTGCTCTGCTAATGTCATTATGCTATTGCCCATGTTCGCTGATAGTTTTCTCTATTTTTTTAAGTTGAGTGATTTGTTTTGTTAATTGTGTAACGGTTAACTTAAGCGCGGCAATTTCATCTTGTTGCTTTTGCTTTGCTAGTTGATATGTTGCTGATTGCGCATCGTGTTCAAGATCTTGATTAATAACTTGCTGAAATAAATATAATTGTTGGTTCAGTTGATCTTTAAGCAAAATGATAAAGGCCTGATCGGCAGGACTGAACTGGTAATTTTTATGATTTTTTAATTGTTCATTCAGTTGTGACTTTGCCGAGTAAGCATTATGAATAGGTGAGTTGGGTAAACTATGCAGCAGCAGTAAATTAATTTCAGCTTCAATACTCCCTTGTGATTTTTTCAATTGCTGTTGTTTTATTTCTCTTAATAACTCGCTAGCTGATAAATTTTTTAAGGCTAAATAATACTGGCCATAATTAACCGTATTACTCGCCATCACATTATCACTAATATGCGAATTGTTTAGCTGACACCCTGAAATACAGACACTGAGACTAATACTGATAAAAAGCAGTACAACGCTTTTATACTTATTTTTACACGGCAACTTAGGTGCGATATTGTGTTTTTTCGTCACTAACTTCATCATTTTTCTCCCATAGCAACACTGTTCAAAGTAACTTTCATTGCTGTGCCACTAGGTGATTGAGTTTGGCTAGTCAGGGTAATGTCACCATTAAGCCGCAAAAGTAGCTCTTTCACTATGGTTAAACCAAGGCCGCTACTCTTAATATTATAACCTTTCGGTGATGTACCTTGATAAAAAGCATCAAAAACCTTGCCTTGCTGCTCTTGCTTTATACCGTCACCGTGATCAGTAACGGCAAGCGTTAGTTGCTGAGCATTCAGCTGAGCACTGATGTTAATGACGCCATGCTCAGGCGAATACTTAATGGCATTTGATAATAAATTATCAATAATAACGGTAAGTTGCTTGGCATTGCTTTCAATGGTGATATTCGAATAATGCTTAGCTATTGTTAGATGTTTGCGTTTGATGTCTAGAGTGCGGTCACTCAGCACATCTTCAATAAGTGTTAATAAATTTATACTTTCTTTATCTTGCAAGCTTGTTGAGTCTAAAACGATATTGAAATCAAGTAATGCCTCAATTAATTGCTGTAAGCGCGTGGTACTGTTTCTTATAATTTTAGTTATTTCTTGTTGTTCATCATTTAACGAACCAACACTGTTGTCATACAGTAATTCTGTGCCTTCTCTTATTGCTGCTAACGGTGTTTTTAGTTCATGTGAAATATGACGAATGAAACTCGATTTTTGTAATTCTAAGGCATGCAGCCTAGTGCGCATGGTATTTAAAGCATCATTGATCTCTTTAATTTCGACAAAACCCGCAACAGGTTTTTCTGGGAAATCACCATCCTGTTGAAAATTACCTTGTTGGAGCTGCTGAATTTTTAAAATTAACGCTTTAAGCGGTTTAGTGATGAGCACAATAAACACAGCCGCAATTAACAATGAAATAGGAATAATGAACAAGTTTTTCAATAATGAATGGCTAATTTTTTCAGTGGCACTTTTAATTTTTTCAGCTTGCTGATTAATTAATTCGCTACTACGCGCATTGATCTCTTCATTGATATTTATCAGGTCTTTAAAGTGTTTCTGTAACTCGTCTAATGACATTGCTGGCGGTTGATTTTTTTTATCTGATATTTTTTTATCTGGTAATAGCTGTGTTGAGCTCGTTATGCGTTGGTGTATTTGCGCTATTGCTTGAGAAAGTTGCCGAGTTAGTGTCTGTAATTCATGATCTTGATGTTGCTGTAGTTTATTGTTAGTGGTCAATAACAATTGATATTGAATAAGGTAATTATCTATTAATTCATTATCTTGCAATACTAGATACTGACTGGCATAACGCTCCATTTTTTTTAAGGTACTACTAATTTCTTGGTTAGTATTAATGAGTTCTGCCACGGCAAAAATTGAGTTAGCACTTTGCTTGGAAAGCTGATTGACTTGATTGGCACTATATAAAAGCGCTAATACTAACGGCAGCGCTACAAAAGCAAAGCCAAGCAACATGAGTTTTTTAATCGATAATGATTGCACTAGGTTCAATTTATGCCTTATCACGCTTATCAATTTGTTTAACCAGCTCACTTTGATAATAACCTCATTGCCTTTTGATAATTAACTCGTTGCCTCTGTTTTTAAAGGAACAATCCTTAATAAAAAGAGGCGCCTTGCCCATGAATTGCTCGGGCATCCTGAGACTCGCATCTTGAAGTATCATGGGTATTAATACAATGATGTCTCTAATTGGCGACAATAGCGAGTATTTTGGCTTACCTTTGTTAGCCATTGATATTTAAGCTGTTATTTTTAAGAGTTTTTTTAAAACCTTTTTAAAATTTTTTGAATAAAACAACCTGTTGCCAATCAGCGACAGCTCAAACAACTACAAAGACAATAAAACAAATTTAAATCATATAAAACAATAAATTACAACATTGGCATGATGTATGCTAATTCAAGTAGGTCGCATAACATTAACGGCTTAGTTATCACTAATTAAGTTAATTAAAGGGTTATGTATTTTGTAGTACATACAAATCGGGTTTTGCTCGGTAACAATCTCGATAACAACTCGATAACAATATAAGAGGATCTCAAATGAAAAACACTAACTTACTTAATACCACGATTATGGTGATTGCAGTTGCATTCGCTTCAAGCTTTGTCAACGCTGATGATAAAATAACGCAAACCATAGAAAAAACTCAAATTGAAGTTATTGAGCATGTAGAATTTTCGACCTTAATTGAAAAATTAGACAGTGATAAAAATGGCATGTTAAGTGAAGCCGAAGCACACAGTGACAAAAGCCAATTATTGCATACTCAATTTAAAAAAATGGACAGCAATCAAGACAAACAAATTGATGAAGCAGAATATAACCGCTACCTAACAGCAGTAAAAGATGATGCCTCAGCTACAGTAAAAAGCCTCATTTAATCGCAAGAGAAATTGACTTAACTTACATGATTTACCGCTACTTTTTTGCCGGCTGCCTCCCAACTATACAGTCGGCTTTTTTATGCTATTTTTTATGTTACTTTTTCTTTTAAATATAGAGACATCCCATGAACGAAACGATAAACCGTCATATACAAATAGGTGATTGGATTTTTGAAATTAAAATGGTTAGAGCATTACGCGTACCACGTTATGGAGAACCCTATAGCGCTATTGCTAATGTTTGTTTTAATGGCAATACTGCTTATATTGATGGCATATTGCAAAAAAGCCAACCAAACCAAACCAGCCAAGCCAGTCTAAGTGATGATGATATTCAAACACTTAAAACGCTTTGTGATCAAATGGATATTGAACAGCTACAATTTGAGCCCAAACAAAATGCTTTAAATTTGCAACCTCCTTCTGCACAACAATTAAGTTTTGCTTAATATTACAGCCACTTACTAAGTTTCTTTATGACAGCAAATCTATCTGCTTTTATTGATCTAACACAGGCATATTAGCAGGAGATTCATTACAATACCTTGGTTACATTATTCAATGTTTTTACAAGGTATCACCATGATGCAAATAACCGACTTGCAAAAAGAGCAAAAAATCACGCCACTATTGCGCTTGGGGTTTCGACCTTTCTTTTTAAGTGGTGCTGTTTGTGGTGACTTAGCGCTCATGTTAATGAGCGCACGAAAAGATGGTCGGCCAGGATAAAGCCGTCGCGAATAATGTCGAGTAACGAGTTTTAAGTAGTAAAGCCGCTAATTCTTTATCTTTATTCATTAGCTGCTCTCAATTTTATATACTTCTATCTGACTCAGCAAACCATTGCGATCACGTTTCTTAATATCATCAACTTTCACCATACCAATTTTCGCCATAACTTTTCCAGAAGCGGGATTTGATGATAAATGCTCCGCAATAATGACCGATATTGAAAACTTTTCAAATGCTTGATGTACTAAGGCTGATGCTGCTTCCGTACCATAACCTTTTCCCCAAAATTCATGACCAATCCAATACCCCAGTTCAGCTTCTTCTCCTGAAATAGACACCAAGCTAGCAGTACCCACCAATTGAGAACAAGACTTTAAAATAACCGCATAAGAAATTCCTGTCCTATTCAGCCAATTATTTTTATGTGTAGAAATCCACTCTCTAGCCAAATCCTCACTATACGGGTGTGGTATATTCAAAGTTGTTTCTGCAACTCTTATATCACCCGCTAACTTTGCAACCAGCTGAGAGTCGGCCAATGTATACGGACGTAAAATTAGATTTTTAGTTTCAATGTTTGATTGTTCCATCTTTTACACTCTACTTCTGGCTTATGTGCACAACGCTATGTTAAGCCGCTGAGGACTTTTTATAATTGCAAGAATCTAACGCTTTTTGTCTCTATTAAGGCCTCTATCAAGGTCTCTATTGAAGTCTTTATTAAGCTAGTATTTAACCTAACCTGTTAGCCCAATTGCCATGATGATCTTTTGCGCAATTTTCTTCTGTGTCATATAAAATATGATCGGCGACATTTTTAAATTTAACACCGATTTCATTTAGCTTCATTTGAATAAGGGAAGTAAATGACTTTTTATTGCTATTACTAGTGAAGTTAGCAAGCTGTTCATTGGTATCGAAAACACAAATAATCTGTAAACTTTTCGGGAAATTGGAATAATTAACGCGATGAGTTAACCATTGAAAGCCGTCAATTTCCTTCAATGCTGTTTCACAGACATCAGTTAATACCAGTCTAAGTTGGTTATCTATTTTCTTATCCGTTTTTCGCATGCGCTAATTACAGCCTAATAGTATGTTATGGATATGTTTCAGTTATGCTCGAACCATAATAAAACGCCGAACATGGCAACTATAGCACTTACAAATAGCTATCTTTAATTTTTCCATAATGAAAATACCCCCATTGCCCTACTCTACGCAACGGCGCAAAGGGAAATTTAGGTAAAGCGTGATTATACAAGGGTAAGTTGGGTAACGGCTTTCCTGCCACTTTTTCGGCTAAACGTTTACCTGCTTGCACAGAAAAAGATACGCCACTGCCGCAATAGCCCATGCCATAAAAAACATTATTTTCGGTGTTTTGATAAATATGGGGTAAATCGTCAAGCGCCATGCAGATCCAGCCTGACCAAGCGTAATCATAGTTAAGGGTTTGCAAAGCTGGAAAGCTGGTTTTCAGTACCGACAATAAGCGCTGAGCATAATAAGGGTCATCGGCATTTTTTCCGGTGATTGCCCCTCGGCCACCAAACAAAATGCGATTATCAGGCAGCTTTCGATAATAGTATTTCAGCGCTCGCGTATCCATCACTACGTTATTGGTTAAAAAGTTACACGCGGCCAATTGCTCAGCTGATAGCGGCTCTGTCACTATAATTTGCGAAAGCACAGGTAAAGTTCTGCTGGTTACTAAAGGATGAAAGCCTTTGGGCGTATAGCCATTGGTTGCAATCACTACTTTTTTCGCCGTTACTCTGCCCTTGGGTGTTGAAAGTAAAACACCGCTTCCTTGGTTGTTATCAATAAAATTCACTGGCGTTGAGGTATGTACTTTTGCTCCCGCTTGACGGGCTAGCTTTTGATAACCCCAAGCCAGCTTAAGAGGATTTAAACCAAAACCGTCTTGATAACGAATAGCACCATAAGCATTTTCATCGGCCATATACTCTTGATGCAATGTTTGTTTTGATAATACTTGCACATCGTAACCAAACATTTTTTGCTGTAATTTAGCTTGTGCTTGCAGTGCTTTAAACATACTGGGTTTATGGGCAACCTTGATATAACCTGACTCTTGTTGCTCGCAATCAATGCCCTCACTAATTAGGCTATTAACAGTATCTACACCGGCACACATCTCATTATAAATTCCACGCATGACTTCCTCGCCCCATTGCTTTTGCATGGCGCTATAAGCTTTTCGTCCTGAAGATTTTAGAATAAAACCGGCATTCCTGCCGCTACAGCCCCATGCGGTTTGATTGGCCTCAAATACATGCGCTTTAATGCCATGTTCACGCGCTAAATGAAGTGCGCACGACAGCCCAGTATAGCCCGCACCAATAATAGCAACATCAATATCAAGGTCTTGCGCAAGTTGGCCATCATCTACTGGCTTGTTTGTACCATTAGCCCCTGAAACATCTGCCCAATAACTATCAGGGTATTCAATACCGCAGCCAGGTGAATTATCTAACATAGGATCGTACATGCTATCGCCTCAATTTCTTTGCGTGTTTCATAGACATTCATTAGGTAACGCTTTATTCTTGTTACAAAATTTCATCTTACTTTATCTTATACCATCTGGGTTAATTAAGGGTACAGAATTCAATGAGAATAAATTTTCAAGAACAAGGCGCTTGATTGAGCAATAGCTGGCTATTGGGATTGAAAGCAACGACGTTATTGGATATTTAGGCCCTTTGAAAATGATCACTTAGTTAGTGCAATTGGTGTTACTTTACCTAGGGAACTAAAGCATGAAAAAGCTTTACATTGTACTTGCTTCATTGCTGGCATTTTTACTTATTGGCTGTAATGGCCATAACGAAGACAGCTCTGACAACTCATCTCAAATTGTTACCAATATTGAACTTTCACTGCTAGACAGTGCCGGTAACGCTAAGCAAAGCTATGCGAAAGATGAAACAATTACCTTACAAGCCAAGGTCACTGATGAAAATAATGCCATAATAACCAATAAAGCGGTCAGTTTTTCCGCATCAATTGGTTCATTAGCGATTACTTCAAAACTCACTAACAGTGAAGGTATCGCTATTGTTTATGTGACTAACGAATCACTGTCGTTAGGTGCAGGCAGTGCCGGTGCCAGCATAGGAGAAATAACGGCCTCCGCTATTGATTATGAATTTACAGAGTCTAGCGCTACTGATTCGCCATTGAGTTTAAGCACGGTAATGACTTTAGACGGCGAGTCTGTAAATCAATTTAAAAGCAACCAAGAAGTGCAAATAACCACTACACTAACCGATGCTAACGGTCAAGCTATTGCCAATAAAATAATCACCTTTACTGCTGACATAGGTACGTTTAGTAGCAGCACCGTTTTAACCAACAGCCAAGGCATAGGTAACGTTACTTTAACAGGTAGCGACGGCACTATTGGTGCAGGTGTGTTAACCAGTAGTTATGCCTTAAACGCCAATACCAATATAAATAATTCCTTCAATTATCAAATTTTATCTGCTGACGCCATTGTTAACAGTGATATTCGCTTAGGTTATTTTGACGAAAACAATAGCTTTGTTGAAGGCGAAATTGAATTATCAATAGCGAGCACTAGTATTAGCGCAGGTGGCACCTTAGGGCTAAGTGTTGATTTGGTTGACGAAAATGAAGCATTAATAACCACCCCAATTGCAGTTACCTTTACCTCTAATTGTGTGCAAAATGGTAATGCCAGCATTGATGAATCAGTATTAAGCATTAATGGCACAGCCAGCTCAACCTTTGCAGATATTAGTTGTGCCGGCACAACAGGCACAGACGATGCATTAATAGCCAGTGTCTCTATCAATAACATTACTAGCACTGCCAACAAAACAATCACTATTAATGGTGAGCAGCTAGGTTCAATTGAATTTATTTCTGCCGAGCCAACGTCTATCGTGCTTAAAGGTACAGGCGGCCAAAACCAGCAAGAAACCTCGACACTAACCTTTAGAGTAAAAAGCCAATTAGGCAATGTATTAGCCCAGCAAGAAGTTAATTTTGCACTTAGTACTGCTGTTGGTGGTATTGAATTAAGCAGAGAGTCGGGCTTTACTAATAGCCAAGGGTTAATAACCACACAGGTTTCTGCTGGCACAGTACCTACCGCGGTACGTGTTACCGCTTCTGCCAGTATGGACTTTAATAGTGAGGACGTAACAGTACAAAGCCAATCTGACTTACTCTCTATCAACACTGGCTTACCCGAACAACGTTCGATGACTATTGCTGCTACCTTATTAAATCCTGAAGCAGAAAATGTTGATGGCGTAGAGTCGACCATTGCCGTGTGGCTATCGGATAATTTTCATAACCCTGTTCCTGACGGCACCACCGTTAACTTCACCACGGAAGGCGGTAAAATTGAACCAAGCTGCTCAACGGTTAATGGTAGTTGCTCTGTTATCTGGGAAAGTAGCGAACCCAGAGTTGCTGATCATCGCGTTACTATTTTAGCAACCGCACTAGGCCATGAAACCTTCTTTGATACTAACGGCAATAACATTTTTGATGACGCTGATGGCGATCCTATTATTGATATCATCGAGTTTCCAGGTGATTTCACGGTCGATTCTGGTATTGATAATTACGCAGCCCAGCCCAGTGGCTTTTTAGATATGTCTGAAGCATGGCGTGATGATAACGAAAACAGTACTTACGATAGTGGTGAAACCTTTATCGACTTTAATAATGATGAAACCTTTAGTGATGCCGACAGCTTATTCAATGGTCCTCAGTGTCAAGGCGCAAACTGTGCTGATGAAACTATGCGTAATGTTCATGTCAGAAAAGCGCTTAGATTAGTGATGGCTAGCTCTGCTGCTGAAATACGTTTAACAAACGGTGATGACAGTGTTGTATATGAAGACTCGTTAACAGGCGAAACTAACGATCTTGCAGACGTGCCAAATGGTGGTAGCCAAGAATTTAATTTTTATTTCGCTGATACAGGGTTTCCTAACCAAACCATGCCATTTGGCACAACCGTTGCTATTTCTCTTAGTGCTGGCGACTTACAAGGAGCAACGAGTTTTACTGTTGGTAATAATAGCCAAGCAGGTTTTGGCCAAATGAACTTTTTTGTGATTCAAAATACCGGGGACGACCCTCAAACAGCAGTACTTACTATCACTGTCACCTCACCAAACGGTATTATAACCAGCGCAATTTATAGCATGGCATTATTGTAAAATTTATGTCATCCGTTAGCTATCAAAAACTTTTCCCAAAGTACTTCAAGCAGGTCATTAAACTGGCTAACGAAGTACATGGCGATGGTTATCTTAATGATAAAAGCATGGCTGATTGGGCAGCTCGCGGCATAAGTTACAATATTAATTGTGGTTACATTGCCTTGCTTGATGACAATTCAACAACAACAACGACAACAAATGACAAAAAACTCATTGGTTTTCGCATCACCTTTGCCGCTGAGCATTGGCAAGCCGATAAATGGTGTTGCCCTGATTTATGGCAAATAGCCAAAGATAAATGCTGCTACTTTAAATGTAATACCGTCGATGAAAAGTACCGCGGTTTAGGTATTGGCAAAAAATTATTGCAACTTTCAATTGCAGCCGCCAAGCAACAAGGCGCGCAGGCAGGTGTTGCACATTTATGGAAGCAAAGCCCTAATAATAGCGCTGTAGCCTACTTTACTCATTGCGGCGGCAAGTTAATAAAATCTCACCCTGATAAGTGGTATGAAGAAAGTAAACAAGGATATCACTGTATTTTATGCGGCAATGATTGCCATTGTGAAGCGGCCGAAATGATTATTTATTTTGACTAATCAAGTTCCAATCAATCTCTTTTTCAGCTTGTTTTTTCAGCCAAGCATTGGCTTTTGAGAAATGCTGGCAACCAAAAAAACCGCGGTAAGCAGAAAGGGGTGAAGGGTGTGGGCCGTTTAATATGAGGTGTTTATTCTCATTGATATTGCGGCCTTTTTTTTGTGCATGTGCGCCCCAAAGTATAAAAACACAACCCTCATTATGTTGATTAATTTGTGCAATTACTTTATCGGTAAAGGTTTCCCAGCCTAATTTGGCATGAGAGTGCGCTTGTCCTTGCTGTACCGTTAACACAGTGTTTAGCAATAAAACGCCCTGCTGTGCCCAAGTAGTTAAATTGCCATGATTTGGCATGACAAAACCGTCAATATCTGTGGTTAATTCTTTATAGATATTCACTAAGGATGGCGGAACTTTAATATCACTACTCTCAACAGAAAAAGCTAGGCCGTGTGCTTGTCCTTTTCCATGGTAAGGATCTTGGCCTAAGATCACCACCTTGATATCGGCTAAATCGTTAAATTCAAAAGCACGAAAAACATCTTCTTGCTGAGGAAAAATCGACATGCCTTGCGCCCTTTGCTTGGCAATTTCGGCTTGTAACTGGCAAAAGTAATCTTGCGTTTGCTCTTGCTCGATTATCTGTTGCCAGTTAGGTTTACTCATAGTGATTAATCGCTTACTTTTAAGGCGTAACTTTAAAATATTATTTTAATAAATAGGCGCGTAAGTCAGCAAAGTCGCTGCTCATTGCTTCTGATAAAATAGGCTCGCTGGCACAATCGGCTAATTCTTTTGGTAAGCCAATAGGTTGCCCTAAAATGCTTTCTACTACCTCTTTAAATTTAGCCGGGTGAGCCGTACCTAAGAAAACGCCAAACTCGCCATCAACAGCGCTGTATTGCAATGCTTTATAAGCAATGGCTGCGTGTGGCTCGCTGATATAACCCAGTTTACCTAAGCCAATAACCGTTGATTGTGTTTGCTCTTCATCAATAGACACTGAACTAACACAACCGTTTTCAACAAGGCCTGATTTAAGCAGATGTTCTACACGTGGCCAGTTATTTGGGTTACTCACATCCATCGCGTTTGAAATGGTGGCAACCGTTTTATTTGGTGTCCACTCACCCGTTTCTAAGTAACGCGGCACAGTATCATTTAAGTTGGTTGCAGCAATGAAACGCTTGATAGGTAAGCCCATCGCTTTAGCAAATAAACCTGCTGTTAAGTTACCAAAATTGCCTGATGGGATAGAGAAAACAATATCACCTAAATCTTTTTTAGCGCGAGAGAGCTGCGCTACCGCCTCAAAGTAATAACAAATTTGTGCTAATAATCGGCTGATATTAATAGAGTTGGCAGAGTTTAAGCCTATCGTTGTTGCTAATTCTTTATCATCGAAAGATTTTTTAACTAATGCTTGGCAATCATCAAAATCACCATCAACCATGAGTGTTTCAATGTTGTCACCCAAAGTGGTAAACATTTTCTCTTGTAGTAAAGAAATTTTACCTTTGGGGTACATGATCACAACACGGATATTATCAATACCATGAAAAGCATGAGCAACAGCAGCGCCAGTATCGCCCGATGTTGCCGTTAAAATAGTGAGCGGCTTTTTTTGGCCTGTAGCTTTAGCGTCTTTGGCAACAAATGCTTGTAAACATTTTGCCATAAAGCGGGCACCAAAATCTTTAAACGCCAGTGTTGGCCCATGGAACAACTCTAAAATAGCACGCTCATTATTAATAGGTTGCAATACCGCAGGGAAGTTAAAAGCATCGGTGACGATTTCAGTTAGCTCTTGCTCATTTAAATCTTCTTCAACAAAAGGTGCTAAGATTTTTACGCTACGCTCAACCAATGGTAGCGCTAAAAGATCATCAATATTATCAAACTTCGGCATAGTCTTTGGAAAGAATAAACCTTGGTTTTTACCTAAACCTTGTTTAACTGCTTGAGCAAAACTTACTTGCTCATCATTCTCTTTTAAATTATAAAATTTCACTTTTTGTTCCTAATAATCTTGAATCTGTTTTTGTCGAGCATCGCTACGTTCAAAGCAGCCTAAATTTATATCTTTACTGCACCCGCTTCATCGACTTGGCAAACATGTACAAAGCCAAGATCGGTTTGTAAGTAGTTTTCTTTGAGCCATAACGCATAACTTTGTGCTTGTTGTTCATTATCACAAATACAAAACAACGTTGGCCCTGAACCAGAAATACCAACAGCGTGCGCTCCCTCGGCCATTAAATGATCATGGGCTTGTTGATATTTTGGCAATAAGTTAGTTCTATAGGGCTCAGCCACTACATCAGTTAATACTGAAAAAGCTTGCGCCTTATCTTGCCTGTGGCAAGCATCAACAAAGGTTGCTAAATTTTGACCATAGCTTATCACATCAGCGCGACTATAACTTGTTGGCAATACATCACGTGCCGCTTTAGTTGACACTTCAATACCGGGGTAAGCCATCACGTAATAACAATCATTAAAGCCAGGCAATACACGACTGATCACCTCGTTATCTGGCACCATTAACTGCAAACCACCTAAATAACAAGGCGCAACATTGTCGTAATGTAAGCTGCCACTGATTTGCGCTTCCATTTGTCCGGTCATTTTCAACACGGTTTTTTCATCAAAACTAAAACTTTGAAATTTTTCATAAAAGGCATTAAGCCCGGCAAGCGCTGCTACCACTGAACACGCACTTGAACCTAAACCACTGCCCACTGGCATTTTTTTATCAAGGGTCATTTGTACTGGCACAACAGTTTGATTTTCGGCTAATAACGCTTGATTAAATAACTGTAAGCATGACCAAACAATATTGTCTTCTTTCGCTTTAGGTAGCTTATTGGCAAAGGCACCGACAACTACTAAGCTGTCAACTTGTGCGCCCTCAACTGAGCTTTCCACGGCTCTCTCCACAGTGACGACATCACCTAACAATGTGCCATCTATAGGCTTAACCGCCAAACCTAAGACATCAAAGCCAACACTGACATTACCAATTGAGGCCGGTGCAAATACTGACACCGCTTTTTTATCTAGCACTTCTTTAGTCGAACACTCGCCACTCGCGACTTGATTAGTGGTCATTAGTGCTGCTGCTCCCACGCCAAAGTTCTTAGAATATCACCAAACACACCCGCCGCGGTTACTGCAGCACCGGCACCATAACCACGTAAAACAAAAGGTAATGGTTGATAATAACGACTGTGAATTGCTAACGCATTTTCGCCATCTTTAACACTATAAAGTGGGTGACTGCTGTCAACGGCTTCAATAGAAACTTGGCATTTGCCATCAACAATATTACCAATATAACGTAATACCTTGCCTTCGGCTTTTGCGGCTTCACAACGGGCACTTACAACACTATCAAGCTTAGTTAGGTTATTCATAAATTCATCAACATTACCACTGTCATCAAAATCATTGGGTAATACTGATTCAATATTAATGTCAGATAATTCTAATTGCATACCAGACTCACGCGCCATAATTAACAATTTACGGGCAACATCCATACCGCTTAAATCATCACGAGGATCTGGCTCAGTAAAACCATTTTCTTTAGCGATGGCGGTTGCTTTAGATAACGACATACCTTCATCAAGTTTACCAAAAATGTAAGAAAGCGAGCCAGAAAGTACACCTTCAAAGCGTTGCAATTGATCACCTGCTTTAATTAAATTTTGCAAGGTATCAATAACCGGTAAACCCGCACCCACGGTTGTTTCATATAAAAATCGACGATTGGTTTTTTGTGCTGTTGAACGAAGTTCTTGATAATACTGCCATGAATCAGTATTAGCCTTTTTGTTCGGGGTAACAACATGAAAGCCCTCAGCGAGGTAGTCCACATAGCTCATTGCTAACGCTTCATTTGACGTTGAGTCAACCAACACTGGGTTGATTAAATGATTATCACGTACAAATGCTTTGATATTTTCAGCATTAACGGCAAGTGCTTGACCGTTTTCTACACCTTGGGTCATGGCATCTTGCCAGTTATCAAGATCAATGCCTTCTTTATCAAATACCATGCCTTTAGAGTTGGCGATACCATATACTTTTAAGACAATATTTTGTTCTTTCAAGCTATTTTGCTGACGAGATATTTGAGCAATTAACTCACTACCGACAACGCCACAGCCGACTAGAAACACATCAATGGTTGGCTTGTGAGAGAAGAAGTTTTGATGGCTAACTTTCATGGCATCGGTACATTTTCGCTGCTCAATGACCACAGAAATACTGCGCTCTGAGGAATCTTGTGCAATGGCGACTACGTTGACGCGCGCTTGAGCAAGAGAGCTAAAAAACTTAGCAGCTACGCCACGTTGATGATGCATACCATCACCAACAAGCGACACAATTGATAATTCACCTTTTAGCGCTACTGGTTCAAGTAAACCATTAAGCAGTTCAAGCTCAAATTCTTCTTTTAAATTTTGCTCAGCACGTTGTGCATCGCTAGAGTAAATACAAAAACTAATGCAATACTCGCTAGATGATTGACTAATTAATACTAAGGAAATGTTTTCTCTACTCATGGTCGCAAATACACGGCTTGCCATGCCCACCATACCTTTCATGCCGGGGCCAGAAACATTAACCATGGTTAAATCATCGAGGTTTGATATTGCTTTAACACGCTTTTGTTGATCATTTTCATTAGAGATCAACGTACCTGGTGCGGCAGGATTACTAGTATTTTTGATCAAGCAAGGAATATGATACTGGGCAATGGGGCCGATAGTTTTTGGATGTAAAACACTGGCACCAAAATAAGATAATTCCATGGCTTCTTGATAAGATAAATAATCAAGTAACTTGGCTTCTTTGATCATACGTGGATCAGCGTTATAAACACCATCAACATCGGTCCATATCTCACAACATTCTGCTTCCATGCAAACCGCTAACACCGCGGCTGAATAGTCAGAACCATTACGACCTAATGTAGTGATGCGACCTTCGTTACCATCTTGGTCAATACTCATACCAATAAAACCAGGCATAAGAGCAATAGGGTTTAACTTATCATAGTGAATAGCAAACTTTTCTTTTGATAGCACTAAATCTGCAACCGCATTCAATGACGACTGATTGGTGAAAAGAAATCTTTCTGGTGATAGCAGGGATACTTGTAAGCCTGATGATTGTAGTACTGAGTCTAAAATTGCCACACTCAGTCGTTCCCCGGTACTGATAACACGAGCACGGATATGATCAGGGCAATAAGTCAACATAGTAGCGCCTTGCATAAAACGCTGCAGTTGCTGCTCATAATTGACTAACGCTTGCTCACAATGTTGAGAATTAAAGTCAGTTAAACTTGCCGATAAATCATCAATAATAGTGGTGATTGCGCGTTTAAAGTGACCTAAATCGGTAACTAATTTGGCTTCATCAGTAATATTTTCGGCCATGGCAACTAAGTGATTAGTGACGCCTTGCGGGGCAGAAACTACCACAGCAATATTTGATGATTGGCTTTTATCTTTGATAATGTCAGCAACTTGACGAAAACGCTCAGCTGAAGCCAGTGATGAGCCACCAAATTTAAGTACACGCATGATTTTTTCCTTTCTTAAAAACAAAAAAGCCCGTAACCTTTTCAGGTCACGGGCTTCGATAAAATTGTTACTTTTTACACGTTAGCCAGCGACCGCCATCCCAATTCGGGTGGTGGTGATAATAATAGTAATGTGGCTAGTAGTAATATTCATGACAGCTAAAGTGCCTGAATTGCGGCCTAGTGTCAACCTTTATTGGCACACCAAAAGCAGAATAAAAAGTTATAGGCTATGCATAATTATACAAGAACACCCGCACCCGCACTGGCAAAAATAACCGGTCAAGTTAGTATGCGCCTAAATAAGGCAACTAATTACCGAGTAAATAATAAAGACTGGCAACAGAAAGCGAAGCCGATGCTATATAAATAAAGGTCAGACCTAGGCTATAAGTATTAAGTTTCATCACTATTCCTCTTTATAATCATTTAAAAGTACGTGTCAATTAATTATGCTTTATACCCATGATAGTTCAAATATAGTTCAAATATAGTTCAAATATAGTTCAAAGATACTTCAAAGCATTGAAATACTAAGAAATAAGCTAATTTCATGCCACTATATTTTTGGTGGGCAAATGCTAAAGCAAACAGCACAGTAGTTTGCAATAAATGCTTAACTGAATATAAAAGGTTGGTATGAAACTTATAGCCGCTGGATTCATTGATATGAACTGTAAATTTAAGGCAGTCGCCAAAGTAGTTGTGACTGGTTATCTTTAAGCCACTGCTTAGCTTGTAAGTAATTGGGGAAATGTATAGCAACGAGTTGCCAAAAATCGGCAGAATGATTTAAAAAACGTAAGTGACATAGCTCATGCACCACAATGTAATCTATAACATCATCAGGTAGCATCATCATTAAGTAATTAAAGCTGACCTCGCCATTACTGTTACAACTTCCCCATCTAGCACTATATTGCCGAATTTTAATACCTTTGGGTTTTAGCTGTGTTAATTCACTATAGTGACTAACTTTTGACAGGATAATGCTTTGCGCTTGCTGTTTAAAATAGTCTTGCAAGCGCTTTTTGACCGCCATGCGAAGTAACTGTTCATCATCAAGCTTAGTGGCATAACGTTTAGCCAACACTATGTTTAGCTCTTGTTTTAGTTCTGATTTCAGTGCTGGTTTTAGCTCTGAGTTTAATTTTAGATTTTCAGATGAGTACTCTCTCAAAAAGATCTCAGCACGACTTGCGAAAGAAATATGCAAGCGAACTACTTGCCCTAAAAAAAGCAGCTTGTCACCGTGATTAAAGCCGCAACATTGCTGGTTAAGCTGTGATTGCTCTATCACCTTAGCTTTGAGCCAAGCTGACTTTTCTTGCACTAAGGCATTGATGATTTTTTTATCAACATAGTAGGGTGCCCTAACTAACACTTTCCCTTGTTTTACTTGCAGGGAAAGTGTTTTACGACGAGCACTTCGAACTACTTGGTAATCAATCATCACTTAACGCTTAGCTAGCTTCACTTAATTTTGGCGCTGCGGACGTTTTTTTTGCTGGCTTTTCTGTCGTCTTAGCGGTTGGCTTTTTCACTGTTTCTTTAACAGCCTTACTGGCTGGTTTTTTCGCCAGCAAAGCCACCAAAACATCATCTCGGTGTTGCGCTAAATAAATACTAAGCTCTTCATTAGCCACATCACTTAGTTCTACAGGAGAATTTGCAAAGACTTCAGCCAAATTATCAGCCATATCCAACATTTTGTCATATTCATCTGCTGATTTCTTATCCATAAATGTTTTTGCCTCCAGCCCGTGTCTAATGACGACAAATCTACTTTCAACTGCCATTGTTATTCCTTAGTCATGTTAAAAGAAAAGGTTAAAATTAGTTATACCCACTCTATACAGAGCATACCACGCCCAAACCAAAACTGTATATAACAACAGTTATTTTTTTGTTTTAAATCAAAAAGCATGGTTACCTAACCACTTTTCATCTCACGTTAAATTGCATCTACAAAGTTTTTCGTATGTCTATTTATTAACAAATGTAAAAATTTTGAAACAATCAAATGCATGTATTATTCACATCAAAATAATAATCAATAACTTAGTAGCTTTTGTGCAAAAAAAACAGTGTTTTTACTTACATCCACAAGCAAAGTGTTAACAACCTTTTACCAAAAATAATCCACTATTATATGGCGTGTTGCATTTTAGCAGCATAACCAATAAACATTATGGAGAATATTATGAAAGCATTAAAAACTACTCTTATCGCACTTGCCACAGCGGTTCCTGCTTTAACTTTTAGCTTACCTAGCCAAGCAGCAATGAGTTCTTATATGGAAACGGCATTGATTGATGTTTGCAAAGCCGCAATGAGCAATAAGGTATATAGATTAAACAGTACCTCTAAGTCATATCGCTTAAAAGATAAAACTATCGCTTTGAAAGTGGTGTGTAATGGCGATGACATTATTAGCTTTGCTGAACGTCATGGTGCAGATAAAACCGCAGCAAAATTACAAAAAAGCATAGGTAATGTTAGCATTATTGATACCGCTGCCACCGAAAAACTAAGTGTCACCTTCACCGAATAATCATTAACAGTGTTAACTAGATGGGAAACCTATAACATGTCATATTAAACAAGAGCACTCACCTATAGCATTGGGTGCTCAGTTTAATCACCAAATAGCCTTTCAAACCAAGAACGGCTATCTACTTTCTCTTTCAAACAAGTTGTTTGCAAATGAATACCTAAAGATATCGCTGGATAACTTTTGGTGCCCTCACACTCATTAGTCACGGCATTACCAGTTTGCTGTTCAAACAAAGTTAAAGCAATAGTGGTTGGCTTGGTATTGACTTTGTTAGCCACCCCTTGCCTTTTCATATAATCCGCAAACAATACCAAGGCACCGCTACTACCCGTTAATCCGGTTGATGCATTGTTATCTTTACCTAACCAAGTCGTCACTAAATGCTTATTATCATAACCAATAAACCAACTATCACGCAGATCATTACTGGTACCCGTTTTCCCGGCAATATTGGCTTCTTTAATACGCCAAGCAAGCGACCTCGCCGTGCCTGTTTTTGTCACTTCCGTAAGAGCATAATCCATTAAATAAGTCGTATTCGGTGATAATATTTGTTTCGGTTCATCTTCAAATTGCCATAGTGTTGAGCCACTTTTAGAGATGATTAAATTAACGGCATGCGCTGTTAACAAGTGACCTTGCTTAGCAAGCGGTAAATACAGCTGATTAATTTGCCACGGTGACATATTTATAGCCCCTAAAAGCATTGATGGGCGAGTAATAATCTCTTTATTATAACCGAGTGAACGCATGGCATTAGCGACATTATCTAAACCTAAGCTCATGCCCAAATTCACCGTTGGAATATTCAACGACTTCACCAAACCATCAATGAGTGGCACTTGACCTCGGTATTTGCCGTCATAATTCTTTGGTTGCCATCTTTTTCCTTGGCCACTACTTAAAGTGATTGCCTTATCGCCCAATACTGTCGCAAGATTATATTGCTCATAGCGCTCTAATGCTGCCCAATAAATAACGGGTTTAATTAAGGAGCCAATAGGGCGATTAACGTGTAAAGCACGATTAAAGCCAGCATAGCCACTTTGCTTATCAGCCACTAAAGCGCGAACTGCAGCCGTTGCGATATCAGTAACTATCATCGCCGCTTGCAAGTCTTTTTGTTGGTACTGTTCTTCTAATGCGAGCAGTTGACGGGCAACACTTTCTTCAAGCAATTGCTGACTATAATGTGAAAAACCAGTAAAAACTCGAATGCCCGATTTTTGCTGGCTATTATTCAGTATTTGGCTCAGTTCTCTTTTCACTAACTGCAAGTATGCAGGATAATTTTGGCTTTTGAAGCGTCGCTGTCCTCGAATAGCTAGTGGTGCAGTAACAGCTTGTTCAAACTCTTGTACTGATAGTAAATTTTGCTCAAACATTAGCCGTAAGATTAAGTCGCGTCGGGTTTTCGCTCTTGTGGGGTGTCGCCACGGATCATAATAACTTGGCCCTTTTACTTGTGCAATTAACAGCGCGATTTGGGCGTTATTCAATGCTGCGAGAGTTTTACCAAAATAGAATTTTGCCGACAAGCCAAAGCCATAAATACCATTGGCATAATGCTGCCCGAGGTAAACTTCATTAATGTACGCTTCAAGTAATTGATCTTTGCTATAACGCGCTTCAATAATAAGCGCCATAAGCGCCTCTTTAAACTTACGAGATAACGTTCTTTCACGGGTTAAAAACATATTCTTAACCAGTTGCTGAGTAAGCGTGCTGCCACCTTGTACAGTGCGACCAGCAAGCAGGTTACTGTATAAAGCACGTAATATTCCTAAGGGTGAAATACCTTGATGATGGTAAAAGTCACGATCTTCGATCAAGAGCAGTGTATCAAGTAGTTGCGTAGGTATGCTCTCCAGCGACATTAAAACACGATCTTCTTTATTATTAGGGACAAGGCGAGCCAATAAAATAGGTTCAAGCTTAAGCGTGCTAACAGCGGTATTTTCAACAAATAAGCGACTGATTTCACCTTCATCAAATTCAATCATCAACTTAACGGCAGTGTTAGTATCTCCTGCTTGCATATTAGGAAAATCAAAAGCGCGACGGTAAATAATTAAACGCTTTGACGACGAGGAAAATTGCCCGGGTGAGTGCGTTATCGCTACTTTTTGATAATCATTAAGTTTAAGTGCTTTACTCAATTGAATAATATTTTTAGTATCACCAAGGTGCAGTGTTTCTATTTGACCATAAATTTGTGCCGGTACTTGCCAACGTTGGCCTTCAAATTTCTGCTGAACCTTAGCATCAAGGTAAATGGCAAAAAGGACTAGAGTAAAAATAAGGGCAAGTAGTAGTTTTGCACTACTAATAAAAGCCCAACGAGACCAAGATGTTCGCGTTTCTTGCTTCGATGATTTACTGATTTTTTTCTTCGTGGTCATTGACTCTGGTCATCCTAATTTTTACTTTTTATATTATTTTCTATATGACGTTTAGTTTTATTCGTTGCTTTAGCGTTGGCAGGATCATCAGGCCAGTAGTGTTTCGGGTATTGTGATTTCATCTCTTTTTGTACTGCTTTGTAGCTACCTTGCCAAAACTGCGCCAGATCTTGCGTAACTTGAATAGGCCTTTGTGCGGGTGATAATAATTCTAACAATAACGGAATACCTTGTTGACCATTTATTCCTCCAATACAAGGAGTTTGTGTTGAACCATATAATTCTTGCATGGGCATAGCCACTTTCGGTGATTTTTCATTGGCATAAGTAATAGAACAATGACGACCTGTAGCACCAATATAAACACTAGGTGCTGCCTGTTTTAAAAGTTGTTGTTGCTGATAATCTAATTGTGACAATAACATTGCCGATAAATCTAGCTTAGCTAGCTTGACCGTTGACTTTATTTCTCCAACAAAAGGGCTAAACCAATCAGCTAAGTTTGCCAATAAACTTTGGTCACTAATGTCGATTAGTTCATATTGAGGAAAGAAGGTTGTTAACCATTGCCAGCGTTTTTTCAACGCCAGATCTTTGTTTTGCCAGTTAAGAAAACTTAAGCCTTTACGCGTGATTAACTCACACCACATTTGCGCTATATGGTCTGTCGTTAAGTTATTTTTACTGATGCTTTCCTGCAAGATTAACGCAGCTAACTTAGTTTGTGAGCGGGCAATAATTTTACCACTAAGATCATCAAATACGGCGACTTCTTGCTTGGTGATTTGCTCACCATTTCGATCAGAGAAGACTTGCTCTATCTGTGATAAATCAATACTTGCCGCTAAACGAACTCGCAATACATTTTTAAATTGCATTAAATCGGCGATAACTAAAAATTTTTCACCGGCTAGTACATCCTGTTCATCAAGAGCGACCCCCTTACCGTTGGCGCAAACAAAATCGCCAGACGAACCTCGCGCTTTGGCGACTCGCTCAGGGTAAGCATAAGCGAGTAACAAGCCAATACATTCAGTAGGTAAAGCACTCCCGGCTAAGACATTAATATTATTCAATTGCACACGATGAGCTAAATTTTTAACTTGCTTAACTATGCTAGCAAACACACCATAAGGCTGGCTAAATTTTGACATAATTATGTTTACGCGCTGAGCAATATCGCAGTCAAATCGACTTTGCTGTGCTGCTAATATATCTCGCTCCTCTAATAAAGCCGCCAAAATACAGGCTAAGAATGTCAACTTATCAGTAGATGTTTTCACCGAGAGGTGATGCGTCGAAAGATTCTGTGCTGAAAGTATCATACGGGCAAAACGTGGATGACAAGAAAACAGCGCCACTTGCTCACCACGTTGAGTAAGCTTATTTTGTTGATCAACAATGGCTAAATTTTGTAGCTCTTGCCATGCTTGACGCTCTTTTATTGTTGACGGCAGCTCTAACAGTGGTATTTCGGCTAAACTAGTGACTCCCCAACGAGCAACTTCTATCAATGTCGGCAGTAAATCTGCCTGCTGAATATCATTAATACTTTGCTCTGGCCTGCGCTCAAAGTCGTCTTTAGCATATAAGCGAATACACTGCCCAGCCATTAATCTACCTGCACGCCCTGCTCTTTGTATCGCTGATGCCTTGGCAATTTGCTGCTGTGTTAGCTTGTTCATCAAACTGGCATTGTCATAAATAGCCACTTTTTCAAAACCGCAATCTATCACCATATTAACCCCTTCAATAGTTAAAGATGTTTCGGCAATATTGGTTGCTAATACCAGTTTTCGCTTACCTAATTCACAAGGTTGAATCGCTTGCTGCTGCTGTTTTAAGGTCAGGTCTCCAAACAATGGACACAAGAGTAAGTCATCCGGACAATATTGACTAACCGCTTGTGCGATAAAGCGAATATCTCCAACACCAGGCAAAAATACTAAAGTAGAGCCTTGATGCGCTAACGCTTGCTGTTTTATCACGCTAATAGCATGGTCTCGCCAACGTTGAATATTAACCGGGGCAATATAAGTGAACTCAACAGGAAAACACCGCCCTTCGCTAGTCAACACTTTGGCATCTGGCAGCGCCTTTGCCAAAGTGTTGATATCTAAGGTTGCCGACATCAATAGTATTTTAAGATCGTCACGTAAACCTTGTTGCACATCTCGCGTTAAAGCATAAGCAAGGTCGCCATGCAATGAGCGCTCATGAAATTCATCAAAAACCACTAATGCACAGCCACTCAACTCGGCATCATGCTGAATTATTTGCGTTAAAATTCCTTCAGTGATCACTTCCAAACGGGTATTTTTAGAAACTTTGCTGTCGTTTCGCAAACGATAACCCACCGTATCGCCAACCTGTTCGTTTAGTTGTCTGGCTAAATAAGTCGCAATATTTTTCACCGCAAGTCGACGAGGTTGTAGCAAGTAAATTTTTTGTTCTAAAAACTCAGTCAGTGCTAACAGCCACAAAGGCAAACACGTTGACTTACCAGCGCCTGGAGGTGCAGATAAAATCACAGTATTGTGCTGAGTTATGGTTTGACAAAATTGTGATTTAATCGCCTCTATGGGCAATGGTGCTGTGATTGACATAAAAAACGAAGCGGTATGAAAATTAGCAACATGATAACAACTTTTTATCACTTACGGTTAATGTCAAATAGATAAAATAGCTAAGCTGTTGATCTTGTCTATAATAATGATAATACAATATGGGAAGGATTTGTTAGCTATGAATGATCACAATAACAACAGCGTTGAATTTTGTTTTCTCGCTGAGCCAACCGATGTGAATTTTGGCGGAAAAGTTCACGGCGGCATGGTAATGAAATGGATTGATCAAGCCTCTTATGCTTGTGCGGCAAAATGGAGTAAACGCTATAGCGTCACCGTATCAGCCAACGGCATTCGCTTCATTAGGCCAATACTTGTTGGGCAAATGGTCTCAGTTACCGCACAGATAGTTTACACTGGCCGCTCTAGCATGCATATTTATGTGGTCGTACGCGCTCGAGACCCCAAAGAAGATAGTACCGTCATCACCAATCGTTGTTTTATCACTTTTATGGCAACAGATGAAAGTGGTTACCCCGTCAAAGTCAAGAAATTTGCCGCTGAATCAGAAGAAGAAAAAATGTTAGAGCAAGTCGCCATGCATGCCAAAGATTTTGCCAAACAGCTCGATCGAGACTTTGAAGAAAAACTTGGCTGGAAATAACATCGGCATAAAACACCGACCAGTGGTAACTACATAAAGTTAAAAACAAATATAAACTTGCAAAGAAAATACAATATGCTTACTTGGCAAACGGTTAAAAACTTGTTATCAATACCGTTCGCAAATTTCTTTTAAAAACCGGAGTTAGCATGCAAAACTTAACACACGGAAGTTACAGTATTGAGCAAGAAAACAACATTTTACTCGTTGATGCTCAAGGTCCTTTTAATGAAATTACCGCCAAGAAATACCACCAAGACATTGAAAATTACACTAAAAAAATGAGTGGTAGCGCTTGGGGCTCCCTTGTTTTATACCGAGGCAACGGAGTATTTACTCCTGATGTTGAGCAAAGTTTAACTGATACTACCCATTACAGAGTAGAAAATGGCATGGTAGCTATTGCAGCAGTAATTAATGACACCGCCTACGCAGACATTTTACAAATGCAATTACAACGTATTTACCAAAGTTGTCAAATTCAATTCAATTTTTTTAGTGATTCAAATAATGCCAAAATTTGGTTAGACAGTTTTATCAACGAATACGACCAGTAGATGCAAAGCAATTAAAAAGCAGTATTCTGTTAGTCTGACAACTTTACTCATCATTTAATTAAATGATGAGTAAAGTAAAAAACCCGCAGTTACCATCAATACCCCCCCATTAATTGATTAAAAAGCTTTAACCTCAACTCACTGCTTAACAGTACCGCTGCTTTATGCCCTAATACCGACCAAGAAAAAAGCGAAAAATAACACACGACAAAATAGACCGATGTAAAAGTCAAAAACGCTTGATGATTGTTTGGTACAGAAAATAAAGAAACGCCAGCCATACAAGCTATCCATGCCTTAGGGTTTAACCATTGCAATAAAAAACCTTGTATAAATGTTGGTTGTTTATGCTCTTTAATATCTAACTCTGCTTTTGATGTCATCATGAAATATCCCATATAAACAATAAATAGCGAACCCGCTATGGCTAGATATTTAAGAAAGTAGGGATATAAATCAATGACTTTTGAAAACCCTAAACCAACGAATAACAATAATAATGTAAAGCCAATTGCTCCACCTGACACAAACGAAAACGTTTTACGTATCCCATAACTTGCTCCTGAAGATACAATAACCATATTCACTGGTCCTGGAGAGATTGACATAGCCAATGAGAATGAAAACATTGCGATCAATAGCGACATAAGTTTTCCTATATTTTTTTGTACACTATATAGCTATTTTATTAACAAGATAAGATACTATAATTCAACTTCACTGTTCTAAATACGTTAATAAAAATACAAATGATAGATGAATTACGATCAATGGCTATTTTTGCTGAAACGATAAAGCAAGGTTCTTTTCGAGCGGCTGCAAAAGAACTAAATCTTTCACCTTCTGTGGTTAGCTATCAAGTGACTCAATTAGAAAAATCGGTAGGTACCGTTTTAATTTACAGGTCAACTAGAAGTTTGTCGTTAACATCTGAAGGGCGAGTGTTATATCAATATGCTTTAACTATGATCCAAGCCGCACATCAAGGCTTAAACCAAGTAACTTTAGAAAAACAAGAGTTAAGAGGTACTTTAACCCTCACGTTACCTTCTGCCTTAATCAAATCAAAAATAACTAAAAAAATATCTCAATTTAGCAAATTACATCCTTATCTGAATTTTAAATTATTTTATACCGATAATAGACAAGATTTAATTAACAAAGGCATTGATTTAGCTTTTAGGGCGGGAGCAATGACTAACAGTAACCTTAAGTCTAAGCGAATCGGAGCAATTAATAGAAAGTTGGTCTGTTCTTATGGCTATTGGCAAGAAAATAAAAAACCAATTTCCCCTCAAGATTTAACAAAGTGGCAGTGGATAAAATTAACAATGCTGCCAAATAACAGAACTTTGGTAAATTCTACCGGTGAAAAGTGTGAAATTAATTTTGAAAGCAATATCAGCGTGAATAGCGTTGAAGCGATGACTCAGCTGTGTATTAATGGCGCAGGTATAGCTACTCCTCCCGATTTTTTAATCGAAAGAGAACTTAAAAATAATGACCTAGTTGAATTGTTACCAAATTGGCAAGTAGAGCCCATTCCTCTATATGCAGTTTGGCCGAGTAATATTTTTCAAAATAGTAGTGCAAAACGTTTATTAGATTTTTTACTATGAAAAGCGCTGCGGGCTCTCGATGCAATGAGCGCGTAAGCCGCTAAAATTATGCCAATCACCATAGACGATGTGATTATTAAGATCGAAAACTGTAAATGAGTATCTATTTCAGGGTTCATAAATTGAGGTAGAAAAGCCATATAAAAAATTATCGCTTTCGGATTTAAAAGTGAAGCAAGAAAACCAGCCTTGAAGCTAGCCAAAGTTACCTAGCGTCATGGCTGCACCCTACACTGTTTTGCACTCAGATTTAATCCTAACCTTACCCAAACTTGTTGCCCTACATATAGCAAAGATGATCGATATTGAAATTTATTCACCGCCAATTTTCATTCCTAACTATCAGCTAAACATATACTGGCACAAACTAAATGCCAGTAAAACGAGTCATCATAGTTGGTTAAGCCAATTGGTTAGCCAACTATGATCTAGGCCTCATTGGTAATGATATGGATATGGATTTTCGTCAGAGGGGAAGTGTCATGCACTAAAATGATGGGTTTAAATAGCCAAAATAGCGCTGTAAATATTTATGTCATGAATGTTTCGTTAATGCATACGAGTTTAGTGACTGTAACGAATAAATTTGCGCTTTATGTCGCATGAACTGAAATTGGCGATTTAAGAGCCCATCACGTAAAATGATAAAAATTTCACTCATAATGCTGTTCAATGAAACTTAATTTAAAAAAAGCGACATTAATTAAACGTTATAAACGCTTTCTTGCCGATGTTATTCTTGAAGATGGCACAGAAACCACTATACATGTCGCTAATACTGGCGCGATGACTGGTTGTGCTGAGCCTGGTGATACCGTGTGGTATAGCACCTCTGCTAACCCAAAGCGTAAATACCCCTTTAGTTGGGAGCTTAGCCAAACAAAGAATAATCATTTTATTTGTGTTAATACCATCAAAGCGAATCAACTCGTTGAGGAAGCGCTGACGGCTAATATTATCACTGAACTTGCGGACTACTCCTCAATACAGCGGGAAGTAAAGTACGGTAATGAAAGCAGTAAAATTGATTTTTTCCTTTCAAGCTCAGAAAAAACAGATGTTTACCTTGAAGTTAAAAGTGTAACGTTATTAGAAGGTGAACAAGGTTACTTTCCCGATGCCGTCACCACGCGTGGACAGAAGCATTTGCGTGAACTCATAGCAATAGCGCAACAGGGTCAACGAGCTGTTTTGCTGTTTGCGGTATTACACTCAGGCATTCATTCGGTAAAAATAGCCAAACATGTTGATAAAAAATATAATGACTTAATTATTGAAGCACAAATAGCGGGTGTTGAAATTATCGCCTATAAGGCAGAAACTCAACTGAGCCAAGTGTCCGCTGAAATAATGATAACGCAAGCGATCCATTGTATAATTTAATCGACTTTTAAAAGATAATGATTGACGAACCCTAGCAAAACTTGCTAAAAGAGCTTGCTCTTAAAAAAAGACAATAAAGATAATAACAACATGAAATCAACCATCAAACACAACCCGTTGATTACAAAGAGATTATTATTTATTTTCCACTTTTCTTACTGGAAACCTTGTTTTTTATTAAAGGGAATACAATATAGACCTGATATTTTAGGTCTATTATAAATATACTCGCTGTACTTGCAGAGACAAGATTCAAGCAAAACGAGTATTATATTGGCACTTACAACCAAGTAATAGTTAATTGATGTCTTCATCAAACAACCTTGGTCTTTGTAGCATTAGGAGATAAAGCATGCCAACAGGTAAAAATAAAACGTTAGGTTTAATGGCATTAGCGGGTGTAAAACCCTACGTAGAAAAAGCTAATGAAGAGTACATGGGTACCCCACAGAAAGAGCATTTTAAAAAGATTTTAGATGCTTGGCGTGTACAACTTCGAGAAGAAGTTGATCGTACTGTAACTCACATGCAAGATGAAGCGGCAAACTTTCCAGATCCAGTAGACAGAGCGGCTCAAGAAGAAGAGTTCAGCCTTGAACTACGTACTCGAGATCGTGAACGTAAACTTATCAAGAAAATTGAAAAAACCTTGCAGTTGATTGAAGAAGACGAATTTGGCTTCTGTAAGTCTTGTGGTATTGAAATTGGTATTCGCCGTTTAGAAGCACGCCCTACAGCCGACCTTTGTATTGAATGCAAAACTTTAGCTGAAATTAAAGAGCGTCAAATGGCTGGCTAAGCCATTGAATACGAAAAACGTTAAAGTACAAGCACAGCAAAACAAGCGACCAGCCCCTGTTAATCAACAAGGGTATCGTGGTCGCTTTGCTCCCTCTCCTTCTGGTTTACTCCACTTCGGTTCATTAATTGCGGCTCTTGCTAGCTTTTTAGACGCCAAGGCACATATTGATGACAGCGGCAATGGTGGTAAATGGCTAGTTCGACTAGAAGACATTGATCCACCTCGTGAACAAGCAGGCGCTAGCGCCGATATTTTAACGACCCTTGACGCTTTTGGTTTGCATTGGGATGGGCAGGTTCTTTACCAAAGTCAGCAATCTGAACGATACAAACATATCTTGAACGACTTGCAGCAACAAAAATTAAGTTATTACTGTCATTGCACGCGTGCTGAAATTAAAGCCCTTGGTGGCATTTATCAAGGTCATTGTCGCTCTTTAAACCAAGCTGAGCAAAATGCTGCTACTCGACTGATCAACCAACATGGTATTCACCAATTTACTGATATATTTCAAGGACAAGTTCTTTGTGACAGAGGCCTGGCAGCAGAAGATTTTATTATTCATCGCAAAGATGGTTTATTCGCCTATCAATTAGCCGTGGTTCATGATGATATTTATCAAAATATTACTCATGTGATCCGCGGTTGTGATTTGCTTGAGCCAACAGCGCGGCAGTTAACTTTATACACTACGCTCAATAAACAGCTTCCTAAATACGGTCATGTGCCATTAGCCACCACGAAGCAAGGTTATAAACTTAGTAAGCAAAACAAAGCGCCTGCTATTGATAATAGTAATCCACAGCCCGCACTCATTGCTGCCTTGGCGTTTTTGGGGCAAATGCCACCAGCAGAGCTACTTCATACGGGTGTTGATGACATTATTACTTGGGCTATTAAGCACTGGTCTAGAAACAAAGTACCTAAAAAACAAAAGATAAATTATGAACTTAAACTTTTCTGATCTTTCCGCAAACCAGCGTTATCACTTAATGACGCAAACCATCATTCCGCGCCCTATCGCTTGGGCATTGACTGATTCAAGTAATGGCTCTTTCAATTTAGCGCCTTTTTCTTATTTTACCGCCGTGGCTAGCGCGCCACCGATACTCATGCTGTCGGTGGGTAAAAAACCTAACGGTGACAACAAAGATACGCTGATTAACGTTATCAATAACGAAAAAATGGTCATTCATATTGCCTCCGCGCAACATGCACCGTTGGTGACACAAACTGCCCAAACCCTAGCGCACGGTGAGTCAGAGCTTAGTAAAGCAGAGTTAGTAACCACTGAGTTTACCGGCTTTTCTTTACCAAGGTTAGCGCAATGCGACATTGCTTATGGCTGTGAACTTTATGAAATAAAAGAGCTTGGTGAGGTAGCACAAAGTTTAATTTTTGTTGAAGTTAAGCAATTATATATTAATGACCACGTTGCTGACGTTGATGTCGATGCTCATGGAAAAGAAAGAATTAAAGTGCATGCCGATAAAGTAAACCCATTAGCTCGCCTTGGTGGTGGTGAATATGCCGCCATTAATGAACCTTTTAATATTGTCAGACCCAAATAACTTTGTATTTATTCAGCTTAGAAAAATTTACCACAGAGAGCCCTCTGCGAAGCATTACGGCTCGGTGGTGAGCAGTTGCATAACCTTTACATACATTCAAATTCAAATACAGAAAAGGAAACACCATGACTGAAACTATCGTAATAACAGGCGCTAACCGTGGCATAGGCTTAGCCATGGCTGAAATTTGTCAGCAACGTGGTGATAAAGTTTATGCGCTTTGCAGACAAAGCTCATCACAGCTCGACTCACTTGGCGTAAATATTATCGACAAGGTCGACATTTCAACCGATGCCGGCATTGCCATAGCAAAAGCTGCTCTTGCTAATACAAAAATTGATTTGTTAATTAATAATGCTGGCATTTTACGCAATGAAAGCCTGCAAGACTTTAATCAGCACACCATAACTGAGCAGTTTAACGTTAACGCCCTAGCGCCACTTGCCTTAACACAGTCGCTATTAGCAAATTTTAGCGCCGGCAGTAAAATAGCCTTTATTACTTCCAGAATGGGCTCAATCACTGACAATGGCTCTGGTGGTCGCTATGGCTATAGAATGTCAAAAGCGGCACTGAATATTGGCGCTATGTCACTGGCTAAAGACTTAGTCGACCCACAAATAGCGGTTGGCATTTATCATCCCGGTTATGTACAAACCGATATGGTTAATGCTACTGGCGAAACAAGCAACGGCGATATTAGCACCGAAGTTGCCGCACAGCGGTTATTAGGCTTAATGAGTGAATTAACCATGGAGGAGTCTGGCGTGTTTAGGCACTCTAATGGCGAAGTACTACCTTGGTAGCCTATTAATAGTATTAATTGCATTGATAGCAGCTATGATACCTGAAGCAGTGATGAGTAATTATCGCTGCTTTTTCATTCTCTTTCGTGCTTGATTACTGTATCATTACGCGAATATTTATCATAAATTTCCAGCCAAAAAGGTCTGCATCATCAAACGCGTTATCAACCTCTGCAAAAAAGTTTTAGGCTCAAGAGCAAATAAAACCAACAAAACAGTCACTACACTGAAAGAACCTATTGTGCTATCACGTGATCAGCACCCGGTATCTCGTCAATTTATGAGTTCAAGCGCCTTAAAAGTGTTATATCGGCTCAATAAAGGTGGTTACGATGCTTATCTTGTTGGCGGCGGTGTTCGTGATATTTTACTCGGACTAAAACCAAAAGATTTTGATATTGCCACCAACGCCACCCCTGAACAAATCAAAGCTTTATTTCGTAATTGTCGTTTGATTGGCCGCCGTTTTCGGCTGGCACATATTGTTTTTGGTCGAGAGATCATTGAAGTGGCCACCTTTCGCGGTCACCACGACAGCGCTAGCGATAAAGATCAACAAGACATAAAAACCTCCAAACAAAGTGAAGATGGCATGCTATTGCGTGACAATATCTACGGCAGCATAGAAGAAGATGCCGAGCGTCGCGATTTCACCATTAATGCCCTCTATTACTCTGCCAAAGACTTTAAAGTCTATGATTTTGCCAATGGCGTTAAAGACGTTGAAAACAAAATTATTCGCTTAATTGGTGATGTGGAAACTCGCTATCGAGAAGATCCTGTCCGTATGTTACGTGCCATTCGCTTTGCTACCAAGTTAGATATGGAGATAGAAGCTCAAACTAAAGCGCCCATCAAAACACTTGCACCATTGATGGCTAATATTCCTGCCGCGCGCATGTTTGAAGAGTTTCTCAAAATGTTTATTGCTGGCAAGGCTGTTGCCAATTTTGAACAGTTACGTGACTATCACCTATTTAAGTTTTTCTTTCCTGCGGTTGATCAAGCATTAGACAACAACGACGAGCTACTTGAGCGCTTTATCATACTTGCCATGGAAAATACTGATAAGCGCATTAACAATGACCAACGCGTAACGCCAGCGTTCTTATTTGCCGCTATGCTTTGGTATCCTCTGCAAAACTACATTAAACAAATCAATATCAATAATTCCTTGTCACCACAAGATACTTTTTTTGCCGCGCTCAATGAAATAATGCCAGAACAACAACGCAGCATTGCCATTCCTAAACGCTTTCAAGGCGTGATGAAAGATATTTGGATATTACAAGATAAGTTGGCGCACAGAGTCGGTAAAAAGGCCTTTAAAGCTTTTGAGCACCCTAAATTTCGTGCTGGTTATGATTTTCTCCTCCTGCGCAGCGAGATTGAATCAGACAATACTCAATTAGCCGAGCTAGCTCAATGGTGGACAGATTTTCAAGATGTATCACCAGAAGCACAATTGCAAATGGTAAAAGGCATTAAAGGTGAACAAAGTCGTCGACGCACACCAAGAAAACGTCGTAAACCTACCACTACATTTTCTACCGAATAAAACGCTTGAGTAACCTTTAGATGACAGTTACCAAAATTACTGCTTACATTGGCTTAGGCAGTAATTTATCTGAGCCTATTGCACAAGTTAAAAATGCGATTGATGAAGTTAAGCAATTAGCCCAATGTCAAGTCACCGCTATTTCATCTTTATACTTAAGCAAGCCCCAAATGGATAACCCGCAAGAGCAAGTGATTTCAGGAAGTACAGGAAGTACAAAATGACAACGGCTTACATTGGCTTAGGCAGTAATTTATCAGACCCTATTGAACAAGTGAAAGATGCGATTGATGAAGTTAAGCAGTTAGCTCAATGCCAAGTCACCGCTATTTCATCTTTATACTTAAGTAAGCCCATGGGTCCACAGGATCAAAATGACTACATTAATGCTGTTATAGCCATTGAAACCTCATTGTCTGCTATTGAATTGCTTGATGTCTTGCAGGCCATTGAAAATAGTGCCGGCAGAGTGCGTAAAGACAATCGCTGGGGCGCGCGTATTTTAGATCTCGATATCATTTTATTTGGTCATGAAGTCATCAATACCGAGCGTTTAACAATACCTCATTACGGCATGCACGAGCGCGAATTTGTTTTGTTACCATTAGCTGAAATAGCACCAACGCTTAACTTACCTAATGGCGAAACGGTAAAGTATTTGAGCCAAAATATTGCTAATAATGCCATGGTCAAATTAAGCTAACCTAAACTAGCGTAAGCAGCATATTGCAGTTGAAAAAAAATTATGCGAAAGTACGCCATTGAGTAATTACTCAACTCACCCAATTAACTCAACTGATTAACTCAGCAATGTATTGAGAACTGTATGGCTAAAATAACGACATCAACCTTGTTAAAAATGAAACAGCAAGGGGAAAAAATTTCAACTATTACTGCTTATGACGCAAGCTTTGCCAAGCTATTTGACCAAGCAGGTATTCACGCTATTTTAATTGGCGATTCGCTAGGCATGGTACTGCAAGGCCAAGATGATACGCTACCCGTTTCTATCGACGATATGGCTTATCATACTCAATGCGTTAAACGCGGTGTTGAAAACACGCTAATCATCGGCGATATGCCTTTTATGACGTACGCTACCACCGAACAAGCACTTACCAATGCCGCTAAATTAATGCAAGCTGGCGCTAGCATGGTAAAAATGGAAGGCGGCGCTTGGTTAGCTGATACCATAAAGTCCTTAGTTGAACGCGGTATTCCCGTTTGTGCACACTTGGGCTTAACTCCCCAATCTGTCAATGTTTTTGGCGGCTTTAAAGTGCAGGGTCGTGAAGATGCCCAAGCACAGCAGATGATAAAAGATGCTCAAATATTAGAAGCCGCTGGTGCACAATTATTGGTATTAGAATGTATTCCCGCGCCGCTAGGTAAGGCTATTGCTGAAGCGATTGCTATTCCAACTATTGGTATTGGCGCAGGTGGAGATACCGACGGACAAATATTAGTAATGCACGATGCCTTAGGTATTTCTTGTAGCTATATGCCTAAATTTTCACGTAATTTCATCAAAGAAACAGGCGATATTAAAAAAGCGATTGAGCTTTATATTAGCGAAGTTTCAAAGGGTAACTTTCCCGGTGAAGATCATATTTTTAAATAGTCACGAGTAAAAAATGAGTTTTTTAGTTACGGCTATCACAGCAACATGTTGATAGTCTAACTTTTTATCTCACCAGCTACTATTTTTGTATTTATTCAGCTTAAAAATTTTCACCACAGAGAGCACTGAGGCAGGTTATATGCTCCATGCATAACCTAAGTCACCTACATCCATGTAGGCCTTGCTGCGCACTACACCGAGCAGAACAAAGTCTTAGTGTCGGCTCGAAGAGCCCTCTGTGAGCATTGTGACTCGGTGGTGAACAGTTCGAATAAATGAGCACGGAAACCCAGCCCCGTAAGAGATGACCATGAACACAGTTGAAAATATTAAAGATTTACGCGCACAAGTCAAAACATGGCGTATGCAAGGTTTAACTATTGCTTTTGTGCCAACCATGGGGAACTTGCACGACGGTCATTTGGCGTTAGTCAAAGCAGCGCACCGTTATGCAGATAAAGTGATTGTTAGTATTTTTGTTAATCCTATGCAATTTGGCTTAAGCGAAGATATTGATAATTACCCAAGAACCTTAGCACAAGACAAAGCCAGTTTAATAACAGTGCATACTGACTTACTATTTACCCCCACCGCCGATATTATTTACCCGAAAGGGTTTGGTGAAAATAGTTATATTGAAGTGCCTAATATTTCAGATTTATACTGTGGCGCCAGTCGTCCGGGGCATTTTCGCGGTGTCGCTACCGTAGTATGTAAATTATTCAACCTAGTACAGCCCGATGTCGCTTGCTTTGGCTCGAAAGATTATCAGCAACTACAAGTAATAAAAACCATGGTCGAAGACTTATCAATGCCTGTTGATATCATTCCTGTAGAGATTATTCGTGAAAAGTCTGGCCTTGCCATGAGCTCACGCAATGGCTACTTAACTAAGCAAGAGTTAGCAATAGCGCCTGCCCTTTACCAAACGTTACAGTGGTTAAGCGAACAGTTACGTGCCAGCCATCAACCTAGAGACTATGCAGCGCTTGTAATGCAAGCCAGTGAACAAATAGAAAAATCAGGATTAAAGACAGACTACATTAACTTATGCCATGCCCAAACATTAGCGCCAGCAGCGCCTAATGACAAAGAGGTCGTTATTCTAGCTGCTGCCTACCTTGGCAAGGCAAGGTTAATAGATAACTTACCGGTGAGCTTGTAAGCTGATGTTAATTAGATTAATCAAACTTTAGCCGCCGCCAACAACTGCGGCAAAAAGTTTTCACTCTCTTGTGCTAACAAGCACTGCTCAGCTAATATATCTCGTAAGGTTTCTTTACTGGTTAATGGGTTGGCCAGTACCACTCGAAAAACAATCACTTTCTCATCATTATAACAAGCGACTTTAATTCGGGTACGAGAAACAAAAGAATGGCCATTTTCACGCTGACGCTTTTGAATGAACTTAGTGAGCTTTCCTAAAATCAAGTTAAGCTCAGCTTGCTGCTCCGCATCGGCTGCTGATAATAACCTTTGTACCGATGTTGGCACGTATCTATAGGTTAATAAACATAACTCAGGCTCAGTAACCAATTCAAAGTCTTCATGCTCGTTAATAATTTTGGCAAAGTATTTAGCTTTATCTATCGCTCGGTTAATCAACATTTCATAACCCGGACGACTAATAATATGTAAGCTGGCATACACTAACATTGCCATGCCCGAGCGAGAACCTTCTAAAGTGTGGCTACCTAAATCTTTTGAGCCTTTACGCAGTATATATTCAGCATGGTGTTCAATATCAGCCACAGAAGAAGGGTCTTTGAATACGACAACGCCCGCCCCCATAGGTACGTACATTTGCTTGTGAGCATCAATAGTCACTGAGTCAGCACGCTCAATACCATTAAGTAAATAGCGGTGTTTATTAGACAATAAAGTTGCCCCACCCCACGCAGCATCAACATGAAAATGACACTGATATTGCTCGGCAATATCCGCTATTTTATCAAGTGGATCAACATTACCAGTTTCTGTGGTACCCGCAACACCAACAATCGCCAATATCTTAATATTTTGCGCACTAAGCTGCTGACATTTTTGTGCTAATTTTTGACAATCTATTTTGTTATTTTCATCGGTTTCAATCGCAATAACACTATCTTGACCAATACCGAGAATATCCGCAGATTTTTGCAATGAGTAGTGGCCACGCTCTGAAGTCAATATAACTAAGTCTTGGTAACCGTAATGCTGCAAGGCGGCAAATAAACCAGAACGAGTAATGCCTTTAAAGTCACCATCCGCTTTAAGTAGTTTGTTACGAGCGACCCAAAGGGCGGTGATATTGGCGACAGTGCCACCAGAACAAAAAGCGCCTAAAGAATGCTGAGCGCTGTGCATCCAAGCTTGATAAAAACTCTCGTCTTCTTGATAGACCAAGTTATGCATCATGCCTAGTACTTGCCGCTCTAAGGGCGTAAAAGCTTTCGACGTTTCCACTTTCACTAAGTTTTGATTTAAGCCCACCATCAGCTTAGACAAAGGTAGAATAAAGGCAGGTAAAGCAGAAGTCATGTGACCAATAAAGCTGGGGCTGGCTGTATGTACCGATTGCGCCACCAGCTTATCTAACAGGTGATGAATGTGATCAGAAACAAATTCTGGTTGCTCAGGGATGCGTGGGCAAATAAAGTCTTGTTCAATATCCGTTAAAGCATTTTTGCTGGCAACAATACGATTATTTAAAAAACCGATAAGATTGTGAGAAATTTCTTGCTCAATGCGCCCTAACGTGGAGTCTGGCGCTTCAGCAATAGTGAAAATTCTATGTAAGGCTTCTGGTGTTGCTTGTGCAGTACGCTTCGACGTGATCATACGGATTCATTAAAAGTTATACATTTAAGCAGTGAACTTTAATAAAAAAACACTCAAATGTCTTCTACTTTCCGCGTAAAGAGTGCTGATAATAACTATAACGAAACTAATTAACCAATGAACTGGCGTAAATTAATCCTGCTTGTGTGCACATAACTAGGGTAAATATTATCATTAATATTTTACTTTTTACCGCTTTCATCATTAATTTCCTTTAAAAACATTGATTACAGTATTTATACTCAATGATTATGCCAACTAACTAATACTATGATTTTAAAGAAATTAATATATTTTGGTTTTTGCGGAATATTTAAAAGTGGTGAATATCACTATAAAATAGCGATTTAATAGGTGAACTTCATAAATAATGTTGAGTGTGTCAGCGAATAATGAAATTTAATCTATTGGTTTAGTTTATGGCTGCTCTAATATTTGAAAGTATCCTCCGGTATGGGCACTAAGATCATACCGGGGGCATGAGTAATACGGTGTTAAGGCAACAAGAGCCTAGAGCGGACGTCAAGGTTTTGTGAAGTCGTGATCATATTTGGGGTGATATTTAAGCAAAATTTTCTGCTCGCTTGTGAGGCAGGTGTAGGCTTATTGCTGCCTGTGGCGTTTTATCTCAGAACGCTAACTGATACCACATTGCGGACATTAGCATTTAATCAGTAGCGGTGATTTGGATTAGATTTTGTATCGAGTTTCCAATATTAAATATTTTTAACAGTAAAAAATGTTTCACTTGTTTTTTTACCATCAATAAACGCTTCAAATTTCCAAGTTCCAACAGAATCAAGTCCTTTTTTAAACTTATACGAGCATGACCAGACCATAGAGTAACTTTGTTGTTTTGTGTCGTGCATACAAATCCTCGCTACTCTGCCTTTGCTATCTGTTATTTTTAATTGAGATTGATACTCGTTTTTATTTTTTTCAAAATCCCATTTTACATAGCCATAAATCGTTTGATCTATATTTACAGTTTCAATCACTTTATTAGGCTTGTTTTTTCCTGTGATTTTGTCTGTAATATAGGTTGTAGCACTAACAATTTTTACAGGACTTTTTTTAGAAAAGTAAAAGAAACTAGAAATTAATATCACAACTAATATAAAAGAAGAAAAAAGTAAAATAAGTTTATTTCTTTTTTTGTTTTTATTCGTAATATAGTTGCTGTGAACATCATCAGCTATAGGCTTTATTTCTTCTATTGATAAACCTGTAACTTTTGAAATTGACTCTAACGTATCGTCTATATTTTGATTTAGTGATTTTTTTTCTTTACTCTGATTGTAGTATTTGAAAACTTCATCTTTTATTTCTTCTAATAATTTATCGTTCAATTTTAATTCCTTTTGTTTTTCAAAAACCTATTTTTATTTCATGATTTTACAACCCCCGATAATCCTACCAACCTTATAGGTGACTTTTGCTCATGTAGTCTTGTGCGAACTAGATTTAGACCATCTAAACCGCTAAGTCCCCCTTCGTGCCTATCCGATGAATCGAATAATCGAATTTGGTCGTCACAAAAATATTCATCGTTAACGCCTCCTGGTGAGTTTGCCCAGTTATCAACTCCTAACAAAATGGGACATCCACGAATTATTATCCTTAAATTACTATATCAGAGCAAGAATCAGTATATCAATTGATTAGAAAATATATGTCAAAAAATTTGAGGCTAATGTCTTCTGTGCGCACTTTGAAGTCATGCCAATGCGACTTTGAAGTGACTGGCCACAATGGTAGCTAACTTGCCGTTAAGTAAAAAAAATGTTGCTCTGAAATTTAACTTGCTTAATGATGGAAATAATCAGCATTCTGATACCCGGTATCCTGTTCTTCACTGAAGGAGCGACTGTTAGTAAAACAAGCTCTAACGTCAACGGTGTGCACTTACGGCTTAGTGGCTGTCTCATAGCTCTTGATACCAGCACTTCAATTACTTTATCGACGATTAAGCGTTAATTGCCAGCAAGTTTGAGCGCTCGCTTGATATTTCGCCTCGAATGGAGTCAACGGCTGCGCTTCAATGGCCAGCGCAGTAATATCACCGAATAAATTAACCTGTTTAGCAGCTTGTTGAAACTCCTGCAGATACAACGGCCAGTTGCTGCGCAAAATAAGTGCTTTACCAATACTGGTCATTGCTGGAAATACAGCACTACCATGCCAGCGACGTTGCAAATGTTTTGATTTAGGCCAAGGGTTTGGGTACAAAATATAATGCTTAGACACCGGCCAATTAGCCGCTTTGACCAAGCGATAGAAATCATTCAAGTCGGCACGCACTAAATGATAATTTTGAGTTTTAGAGTCTTCCTCTTCGGTAGAGTCTTCAATATTACGCCCTGCTACTTTACGATTAATGCGGTGCGCTGATTTATCTACGCCAATAACCAATGCTTGTGGGTTTTGCTCTGCCAAAAGTCGAGTACTTTGTCCTACGCCGCAGCATGCATCGAGAATAACTTCGCCTTGAGGATTAGCTGCTAAAAATTCATTTACTCTTAAATTCATCTCAGCAAAAGCTTGCTCAGTATGAGCTTGATAAGGCTTTTGAAAAGGATGCGTTAAGTGCTTTTGCACCACTTCATCAAGCTTCTCATGTATGCCCTGTTGATTAGTGATAATAGCTTTTGAGTCGCCGGTAACGCTATTGGTCATTGTTTATCCTTTTGATAGGCGGGAACTTGTTCGCGCGATTGAAATCTCGCCTACTAGCTGCGCAACCCTATGCCTTTGCTGATCAATGTCATCGCAATAGTAAACAGGGTAATAATAAAAAAGCCAATCACGGCAAAAGCGGTAGTGATACTGACATCAGATACACCTAAAAAACCATAACGAAAAGCATTGACCATATAAACAATGGGGTTAAGTTGAGAAACACCTTGCCAGAAGTCAGGCAACAAACTAATCGAATAGAACACGCCACCCAGATAAGTTAGCGGTGTTAAAATAAAAGTTGGAATAATTGATATGTCATCAAAACTGCCGGCAAAAATAGCATTTATTAAGCCACCTAAGGCAAAGGTTGCTGAGGTTAATGATACCGTGGCGATGATCACCCAAATATTATGAATTTGTATATCGACAAATAATAGCGACACTAAGGTCACAATTAAGCCGACTAATATGCCGCGCGCCATACCGCCACCCACATAACCGGCAACAATCACCCAATTAGGCACGGGTGCTACTAACATTTCTTCAACATTACGCTGCCATTTAGCGCTAAAAAATGAGGAAGCAACATTAGAGTATGAGTTAGTGATCACACTCATCATGATCAGCCCAGGCACAATAAACGACATATAATCGAAACCACCCATTTCACCAATACGAGAGCCAATAAGCGAGCCAAAAATAACAAAGTACAAGCTAATAGTGATGGCAGGCGGCACTAAAGTTTGCACCCAAATGCGCGTGAATCGTTGAATTTCTTTAGTTAAAATACTTTTCAAGGCGATAGCGTTATTCATATTATTTAGCCTCTTGTTCAGATTTATTATTAGCGTCTTTAGCCGGCTCTTTGTTAGAAATGAGATTAACAAACAAAGCTTCTAAGCGATTACTTTTGTTACGCATACTTAATACCTCGACACCTTGAGCAGACAATTGTTCAAATACGGCATTTAAGTTTTGTGTTTTTTGTACATCAATTTCTAAGGTATGATCATCAATAATGCGATAGCCAATGTCATGTAAAGTGATTTCATTTGCAAAAGGTGCTAAGTCTAACACAAAAGTTTCAATGTCTAATTTCGATAACAAGGCTTTCATGCTAGTGTTTTCAACGATTTTACCGTCATCGATAATAGCAATATTACGACATAGCGTTTCCGCTTCTTCTAAATAATGCGTCGTTAAAATAATGGTGATCCCTTGCGCATTTAATGTTTGCAAAAAGTCCCACATACCACGACGAATTTCGATATCAACACCGGCGGTTGGCTCATCTAAAATAAGCATTTGTGGCTCATGCATTAAAGCACGGGCAATCATCAATCGGCGCTTCATGCCGCCCGATAATGTACGTGCAGGCATATTGCGCTTATCCCACAATTCTAATTGTTTTAAATATTTTTCAGCGCGCGCAATCGCTGTTTTTTTGTCAACGCCATAATAACCCGCTTGATTAACCAAAATATTCATCAAGGGTTCAAACTGATTAAAGTTAAATTCTTGTGGTACTAAACCAATAAAAGATTTTGCTTTTTCTAAATCAGTATCAATGTCATACCCATACACCTTTACTTGACCTTGTGTTTTATTCACTAAAGAGGTTATCACCCCGATGGTGGTTGATTTACCTGCGCCATTAGGGCCTAACAAAGCAAAGAAATCGCCTTGTTTAACGCTTAAATCAATACCTTTAAGCGCTTGAAAGCCGCCTTTATAGGTTTTTTCAAGTGAGCTTATTTGCAAGGCATAAGTTGCTAATGCATTGGTCATGGTTTTACCTTTACGGGTTAATGAATAAAAAGCACTCTGAATAGGACAATATATATGGTGTTCTAAATTCTAATTTCAACCAGTTCAGAAAACTATTAGAAAAGAAAAATAGTGCTATAATCCCCTTCATTGTTTATTTTACATCCCTTTATTGATGTGCCTTATGTCTAAAAAATTACCTTCTATTCGCGAAAAAACTATCTTTGACGGAATATTCACTAAATATTTTTTAAAATCATTGTTTAAGTTATGGTTCAAATTATCAGGTTGGAAAGCGTGTAAATTCCCACCCGAAGGGGCTGGTGTCGCCATTGCTGCACCACACACCTCTAATTGGGACTTTTTCTACGCCCTTGGTGCCGCCATATTACAAGATGTGAAAATCTATTTTTCCATCAAAGATAGCCTGTGCAAAGTTCCAGTTTTAGGAACATGGTTAATGTGGCTAGGCGCTATGCCGATAGACCGCTCGCCAAAAGGGCAAGGGCAAGTTGAGCAAATAAAGGCCTTTATTGACTCTCAAAAAGGCAATCGAGTATTTTTCTTGTTCACACCTGAAGGCACTCGCGGTGCAGTAACGAAGTGGAAAACTGGCTTTTACCATGTCGCCCAAGGTTGCGAGCTGCCTATTTTTCTCGCCAAGGTTGATTACCTAAGTAAAGAAACAGGCGTGTTTCATACTTTTGAATTAACGGGAGATAAAGACAATGACATACAAGCAATACAGGCGTCATATAAAAGTGTTCACGGAAAATTCCCTCAAGATCAATATCCAGCATATATTGGTGAACTACCTTCAATATCTGAAGCTGAGGCGGCTATCATTAAAGCACTGTATTCATTTAAAGGTGTAGCCACCAAAATGGAAATTCGCGCTAAAGCTAAACTCGCGGAGCTTTCAAATACCATGCTGACTTTATTAACAGAAAAGGGGTTGTTAGAGCAATACAAGGTAAGCGGTAGTGCTAATGAAACCACTTACCAACTAACGTTTGCTGGCCGGGGCTATTTTTTGCATTTAACACCGACAAGGTAATACTTTAAAGTATTACCTTAAAATAAGGTCTAAAGTAGATTTTAAAAAAACTCGGAAAAATCATCTTCTAAATCAGCATAATCGGCTACGGTAATGCCTAATATATTTAGTAATTGCTCTTCAGATTCTTGCCACTGCTCCGAGTAGTTAAAGCGCTTAGCCCGCTCGACCATATTCTCCGCAGCTTTGAGTGCCGCAAAGGCAATTTTATATTCTTCCTCAGCATCACTAGATAAATAATTATTATCGTGGTGCTGGAGTATTAGTTGACATATTTCTTTAGGTAAGTGCCAAGAAGAAGCAACATAGTAACCAAGTACGGCATGATTGGTTTGATAATACCGCTCTTCTATAGCAGTAAAGTTTTCTTGAGAGCTATTTGCTTCAACCAACACATCCTTGTAATTTGGAAATTTCAAGGCTAATAAGGGAATACCGCAATGATGAAATAATCCTATGCTATAAAGTACTTCTACTGGTACTTTACTCTTAACTTTACTACCAATAAAAGTCATGGCATTCGCTACATCGTTGGCATCATCCCAAAATCTTTCTAATGATATACTCGCCTTACCCACATAAGATTGCTTAAGTAGTGTCGCTGTGACTAAGCTATTGATTGTCTTTAAACCCAGCATCATAACCGCTTGCTTTATTTCAGATATACGCCTATTCATACCATAAAGTGGCGAATTAATAATTTTCAAAATAGTGGCAGACAGGCCGACATCACTTGATATTAAAGCGGCAATAGCATCAATATTCGGTTCTTTTTCTGTCATCAACTCATCTATTTCAGATAAGACTTTTGGTTTAACAGGCACTTGAAAGCTAGAAACTACCGCAGCCATTTTTTTATTATCAAGGTCAAACAAATTCGCTACTCCCTAGATCATCAATTTTCACTATAGCGTATCTCAGCCAATAGCGATACAACCACTGCCAGCCATATTTTCTGTTAAAAATTGGCGAAATAAATTAAAATAATCCCTTGTCGCTCTCTTGGTTTAACCGTGAAATAAGTTAATATTGAGCTATACCCATATATGAAGGAATAATTGTGTTTACTGCCCAACTTGCCAATAATGCTGAAAAAAGCAACACCTCACTAACACCGACTAACTTACTAAAAGAAGAAATCGATCAAGTCGCCAATATTTACAATATCATTATTGAGTTTTTTACCAATTATAGCTTTCAACTTGTTGGTGCTCTTATTGTTTTTATTATTGGTTATATACTCGCGGGTAAAATATCGGCTTGGGTATTAAAGTTATGCCTTAAAAATAAACTCGATATCACCTTAAGCCAGTTTTTATCTAACACCACCAAAATGGTTATCGTGATAATGATCACCATAGTGTCATTGAGTAAATTAGGCATTAGTGTGACACCTTTTATTGCCGCAATTGGCGCTATTTCGCTAGGTGCTGGTTTAGCCTTGCAAGGTTTACTGGCTAATTATGCGGCTGGTTTTAACATTATTCTTATCCGACCTTTTGTTGTTGGTGATACGATAACGGTACACGGTGTGACCGGTGTTGTTGAAGAAGTGTTGCTTGCCTATACGTTGTTAAAAAATGAAGATGATGTCAGCATTACTGTGCCTAATAAGCATATCGTCGGCGAAATATTACATAACTCGCGTAATGATTCACTGCTTGAATTAAGCGTCGGCATTTCTTATGAGCATAATCCATTAGAGGTGGTAAAATTACTCGAAGAAACAATATTATCCCTTGATATTATTGGTGATAATAAAAAACTACAAGTCGGTATAGATGAGTTTTCAGACAGTGCTATTACACTGGCTATTCGTTTATGGACGCCCACTGTCAACCTTTATACGGCAAAATATCAAGCTTACGCCAGTATTTACCTTGCCTTAGATAACGCCAATATTCACATTCCATTTCCACAACGTGATGTCCATATTCATCAAGTAACGCCAAAATAATAGCCGCCGACCTTCCTGAAAACAAAAAAGCCGATAGAGACTATCGGCTTTTAATATTAACGCTTATATTGCTAGTACTTACGTTACTAGCGCTTTTCTTTTATAAGAAGCTTATACCTTTCTTCAGCATACCTGCTGCATCACCATAGCCATTACTTTCTAAATAACTTGAGACAGTGTTAACCATGCTAGGTAAGCTTTCTTTTGGAATGCCAAGTGTTTTAAAAGCTGAATCTAAATAGTTGGCACTTTCAGCCTTTTTACTGGTTTCATTACTACCCAGCAATGACGTGATGGCTGATACTGAAGATGTTGGTGCTTGCTTAATGTAACTATTAATATCAGGCACTGCGCTACTTAACATCGAAAAGTTTTCTTTCGATAAATTATCTTGAGCCACTTTAAAAATTGCTCCCAAACCGCCAGCAACCTTTTCTTCTGACAGACCCAGTTGACTTGCTGCATAACTTATCAAGGCATTACTTTTAACTGCTGCTACTTTTTTACTGTCCGCTAACTTTTCGGTTAACGAGCTTGGCAATTCAATCGCTAATGTGGGTAAAGTAAGACCACTCAATGCTACAGACAATAACAATATACTGGCTTTCATGATGAAAATTCCTTATTTAGTACTTGCTCTTGAAACATAGTCACCAGAGCGCGTGTCAATTCTTACTTTTTCACCTATTTGCACAAACAAAGGTACGCGTATTACCGCCCCCGTTGCCAGTGTCGCCGGCTTGCCGCCCGTTCCCGCGGTATCACCTTTTAAGCCGGGATCAGTTTCAGTGATTTCAATTTCCACAAAATTAGGTGGCGTAACTGAAATAGGCGAGTTGTTCCATAAAGTGATAGTACAAACATCCCCTTCTACTAACCATTTCACTGTCTCGGCAACCGCTTTATCGTCAGCGGCAATTTGCTCAAAAGTGTCATTGTTCATGAAATGCCAAAATTCACCATCAGCATAAAGATAAGCTAACTCAATATCCATTACATCAGCGCCTTCCACTGACTCACCTGATTTGAAGGTTTTTTCTAACACTTTACCTGACACTAGTTTACGAATTTTAACGCGGCTAAAGGCTTGACCTTTGCCTGGCTTAACCAATTCGTTTTCAAGAATATTGCAAGGTTCGCCATCAAGCATGATTTTAAGTCCCGCTTTAAACTGGTTAGTACTGAAATTAGCCATAATTATGCTCTTTTTTTGTTAGCGGATAACCTTTAAAATAGCCACTTACTAAGCCGAGGTTAACCTTTGAAAATAGAATTACCGCAGATAATACCGCAAATCCACGCTGATTTGCAGACCCGTTGGCAAAAAGATTTGCGCGAAGTCATTACTGAGCCAGAAAAATTGTTAAAGATGCTGGATATTGCAGCTGAAGACTATAAGCAACACTTTAAAGCGCGACAATTGTTTCCTGTGCGTGTGCCTAAACCCTTTATAAAGCGCATGAAAAAAGGAGATATAAATGATCCTTTGCTCAAACAAGTTATGCCATTAAACGAAGAGTTTGTCGTCACTGAAGGTTTTAGCCAAGATCCATTGCAAGAGCACACTGCTGCTGTTGAAGGCTTATTACACAAGTATAAAAGCCGTGTGTTAATGATAGTAAAGCCGGGTTGTGCAATAAATTGTCGCTACTGCTTTCGCCGCCACTTTCCTTATCAAGAAAATAGCCCTAATAAGCAGCGCTGGCAGCAAGCATTGAATTATATTGCCAAGCATAAAACTATTTCAGAAGTTATTTTTAGTGGTGGTGACCCTTTAATGGCAAGTGATGAACATCTCGCTTGGCTTATTAAGCAAATTGAACAAATCCCCCATATTAAACGCTTACGAATTCATACTCGTTTACCTGTGGTGATCCCTAATAGAATAACCCCTGACTTGGTGGCGTTATTAGCAAGTACGGCTCTTAAAGTCACCATGGTGTTGCATATTAATCACGGTAATGAAATCTCGCGTGATTTTGTTGATGCACTTGAGCCATTACATCAAGCTAGAATTCCAATATTTAATCAAAGCGTGTTACTTAAAGGCATAAATGACGATGCGAATACTTTGATAGAGCTAAGCGAGGTTATGTATGATGCCGGCATTATTCCCTATTACTTGCATTTATTTGATCAAGTGCAAGGAGCTGCCCATTTTGATGTTAGTGAAGAAAAAGCGGTTAGTATCGCCAAAGAAATGCTGGCAACATTACCTGGTTTTTTAATGCCAAAATTGGTCAGAGAAATTGCGGGCGAAGCTAACAAAACGCCGATAAACCTGACATAATCAGCACAATTATGCCAGTTACATTAATTAAGTAACCTATTTTTAAACGAAGACAACACCATGACCAAAGCGATAGAACAACAGTTAATCGAAAACATTTCCCTTATTTTGAAAAAATCACTGACCGCTGATGCCACCTTAGCTGACTTACGTGAACATAAGAAAGCGAGTTTTGAAACTATTTTTAAAAAAGACGCTGGCTTTAACTGCTCGGCAAACACCTTTCAACCTTACGTTGAAGAGCTTGCCGATGATTTACTGCATTGGCAAGCCAACAAAGAGCAGCAACAGTTATTAATTCCTTTAGTGAAAAAAATAGAGCAACTATTTACTGTGCTAGCAGGGTTTGAACAAACTCATAGTCACTAATTTATTTAGCTTTAAACCGAAACCCTATCGCTAACAATTTGCAACTGACAATGATGTTGCTCAAGTAATGACAAAATAGTTAAGTTTAATTGGTTAATTTCATCTAAGTAATCATCAAAACTGGTTGTTGCTACATAGAGTAAAATATTAAGTTCTATGCCCTGGTGGGTACATGCTTTTATATGTGCTCGCTGGGGTTTCGCTGATAAGGTATCTAAGCTTGAAAAATGCGCCCGTAAGTCACCTAACAACGCTTCTATATTAGCCATAGTACAGGTGGGCGTTAAATACATTTTAGGACGAAAAGCGATCCTTTCACGTTCTGAAAAGTTTTCAATTTCCATCTCAATAAATTTGGCATTGGCAATATAAATCACCGTTCTGTCTAATGTTCTTATTCGTGTCGCGCGTAAGCCAATTTCTTCTACTACGCCTAAGTGTTTACCAAATCGGCAAAAATCACCTATTTTTACTGGTGCCGAGGTGTATAAGGTGATCGCTCCGATAATATTTTCAACGGTTTTTTGTGCGGCAAGGGCAATAGCCAAACCACCAATACCTAAACCGGCAAGCAGTGTAGTGGCACTAAAGCCTAAATTTTCAAACCAAATCAACGCCGTTGCCACGGCAATGATTGATTTGACTACGGTACCTGCCGGTCTAAGCAAATAAACAGCTAACGGCTTGTCTTGTTTCACAAAACGCTCGGCCATTTTAATTTTCAATAAATCAACAAAACGAAACAGTACCCAAACCCAAGCAATAGTCAGTAAAGTCGCCCCTTCTGCTACGGCTCTAGACTCGTGTGTAGCATTGGCCTCAGGAATAAAAAACCTTAATAAAACCACAGTCAGCAATAAAGAGAATGGTTTCTCAATAAATTGTCGGGTGTCTGCTGATACATTGGGCTTGAAGCGTTTCAACAGATAACTAAAACTTAATGTTAAAATTTTAGCGGCAATAAAAAAAACAACAATCATGTATAAAAAATAAAGCCATTGCCATAACTTCACCCCTAAAAAACTCATTGCCGGTAAGTTTTTTGATAACCATTCTCCCAATGGCGTATAAGCATATTCAAGACTTAGGCTTGGAATTTTTGCAACAGTAGAATTAGATATTTTCCAAATTTTAACTCTATCGTCTTGACGCGGCACATGTTGAAGGAATAGCTTTACCGAGCCATGTTTGGTATTTATATTACCGAAGAATTCTCGATAGTTAGGCACATTCTTTTCATTTAAATCACCTTCTGCCTCATCGCTAATACCATTGATATCAACCCATATCGTTCTACTTAACACCACATAAAGCTGACGCGCTAATTCTTCTTTGCCAACATTAAGTACCTCGGTAGGCAAGTTTCTATAGTCGAGATACTTTGTCGCTTTTGCATAATCTTGTTTTTTTACTGCCGCTAGAAACCCTTGGAAACTACTTCTTGGTTGACCCCGTCTGTATTCATCCTCAGGGATATTTTCATCAATAGATAATTCATCTTCAGTTGTTTGTTCTTCTGGCTGAGCATCATCCTTCAAAATATCTTTCAAGGAAACTTTAGGTGTGAGTTGCTCTTGTGCGTATAAAGTATGAGAAACAGATAGGGTGAATAAGCAAAAAAACATCAAGAGCAGGGTTTTCATTAACAACTTCCGAAGGTTAAATATACACATTAGCTTACACAGCTAAGTCATTAACCTCAATTTATATAGACAATAAAAAAGCTGCCGAAGCAGCTTTTTTCAACATTAATTAACTGGGGTTATTTGTTATCAGCCAATAGATCGTTAAAGGTTTCTAAAAACCAACCGTTAAGCATTTTCTTTTCATAACCCAAAGATTCATTACGATATTTAAGATTGCTACCCATCATAAAGCTCATATCTTTAAGTACAACCGTATCTTCTTTGTCCACGCTACCATCGGCATTGACCAATTGATAAGAAAAGTTCATACGCGGAAAATAAATATCTTTAACAACGCGCAGACGGTGAATACCCGCGGCATTAGTATCTCCAGCTAAATCAACATCGGTTACATCAATTTTCAATACCTGACCTTCAGGTAAACGTGCTGCTAATTCGGCAAAATATTTTTCAAATTCTCTAAAGGTTCTTTCACGAAAGTGTTTACGACTTTCATCGCCAGCATCAATATCGCGATACTTTTTATAGTCTGTCCAAGTTACTTCACTGGTGGCCGCAAAAGCTTGGCTTTGCATGCTGATTAACGTCAGTGTAGCGATTAACATTGTAGTTAGTGTTTTCATTATCATATCCTCTTTCCGTTGACTCAGTATATAAGACCATGCTTTTAAGTATTATGTTGTAAAAAAATGTCAATTTGTTTGATAGAATTGTTTCATTACCGTGGCAACAATAGTCTCAGTGCGTTGTACCCTTTGTTCAGTAGAGAGCTTTTCATTGGCAAACCCTTGCGCAATACCACGCCAGACACGCTCACCTGTTTGAGCATTTTCAATATAAATTAAAAAACTACCCTTCTTTAAATTATCCTGCTCAGGCAACCCTGGCGATATACCAAACTTTTTATTAATTTTATCATCAGAAAAATCTTCTGTTAGCGCGATACCAAAGCCAACATAAAAATTAGCTTGCGTTAACACCTTAGTATTTACAAAGCCATTCTGCTGTAGATCAGCCTCAATCGCATTAGTATATAACTGATAAATAGTTTGAGTTTGCTTAGCTTTAAGAGAGGTTTCTTTAACGTATTTAGGCGACAATGAAAATAAACTGCCCTTAGGGTAACTAAGCGGTAAATCTCTGACACTTGAAATTGCCAATTGCTTGGCTCTGCTGGGATTTTCTACCGATACTTGTACGCAGGCAGCCAAGGTTAAAGTCGTGAAGACTAAAGCAATTAAACTGGTTGTTTTTTCCATTTTCCCATCCTAGAAATAGTAAGCTCTTACGCTATAGCTTCTTATTCTGTCACATAAATCCCTATTCGCTAAGCATATTTGTGCAACAGAGTGTAATGTTAGCAAAATGAAAAAACATAACGATTAAGCTTATAGCCAAGCTATTTAGTTGCTCCAAACTGGGCAAATATCTTGTCTACAAATAACTTAGAATAATCTTTTTCTAAACAGCAAAGGTGAGCATACTCTTTGGTTATATTTATATGACTATCGGTAAGTCCGCCACTCAGCAAGAAAATAGGTAAGTTTCCCTCTATTTTGCGTATAAGTTGCACAACCTCTATCCCTTCGCCATCAGGTAAATTCCAGTCTGTCAGCACCAAATCATACTTATTGGCATGAAAAACCTCTTTTGTCTCTGCAATCGTTTCAGCAATTTCTAGCACGATATTTTCCGAGCCATAGTACCTTTCAATGCACATTGTTAATAATTCGACATCGCCGGGGTTATCTTCAACATAGAGAACCTTTAATTCGTTCTTCATAACGGCAAATCCTTTGCAACGGCTCTTGAAATAGTCTTTGAAATAGTAAAGTAGAATGAAGAACCAATTCCCTCTTCGCTTTCCAGCCAAATAGCACCATGATGGTTTTGTAATATTTTTCTGGCTATAGCAAGCCCCATTCCCATGCCGGCATATTTTTTCGCAGGAACTGCTCGCCTCAATATTTTGAATATTTTTTCAGTGAACTTATCGGCAACACCAATGCCATTATCTTTAATGCTAAATTGCCAAACATCATCCATTTCCACGGCATTAATGGTAATGTCGGCACGACTGTTTGGTAATTGATAATGTAAAGCGTTATGTATTAGGTGGGAAAAAAGCTGCTTAATCTGAGCTTCTCTACCAATAATATTAGGCAGGCTTTCACAGTTGATAACAGCATTTTTCTCCGCAATAACCGCTGAAAAGCACTGCTGAGTTTCAATGACTATTTTATTAACATCTAACAAGGTATAAGGCTCTGTCGCTGCATTTAATCGAGAATAACTTAGCAAGGCTTCAAGTAATTGCTTAGCCTGAGCAGAACCTCCTAAAACAAGCTCAATATGACGCTTAGTTTTATCATCGAAACTGTCGGTATTATTAGCAACGACCAGCTCCATAAAGCCTTCTATTTGGCGTAAAGGCGCACTGAGATCATGCGAAACAATATAAGAAAATTCATCGTATTCAGCTTGCAGCGTAGCTAACTCTCGCTGAGCATTAGCCAACTGCTTTGCTAATGTTGTACTCATAACAGACCTTACTTTATTTAATTATTTACTGAGGGTAAGCAAACAATGTCGACCCAAAAATTTTCAACACTTCTGACTACGCCCATAAATTTCATGGCGTTAACGGGTTTAACGATATAACAATTGGCATGTAAGTCGTAACTTTCAACAATATCTTTATCGGCTTGTGAACTGGTTAACACAATGACAGGAATTCTTTTCAGCATTGGCTCCGCTTTAATAATTTCTAATACTTCTCGGCCATCGGTACTGGGTAGATTTAGATCTAATAAAATAATATCGGGCGTCACCGCATTTTCATAGCCATTACGTTTAAACAAGTAATCGAGTGCTATGTCACCATCTTCGGCAATGTGGAGTTTATTGCGAAATTTAGCTTCTTCAAATGCTTCTCGAGTCAGCTCTATGTCACCTTCGTTATCTTCAACAAGCAGGATTTCTGCTAATCTAACATTTTCTGTCATTAGTTTTCCTTAATGGGAGTTGGTTTTAATAGTTTAATGTAAAAAGTAGACCCGAAACCCTTCTTCGAGTTAACCCAAATAGTTCCTCCGTGACGCTCTACCACCTTTTTGCAAATAGAAAGACCTACGCCAGTACCCGCAAATTGGCTTCTTCTATGTAGGCGCTGAAACACTTCAAATATTTTTTTAAAATGCCGCTCTTCCATACCGATACCATTATCTTTGACAATAAAAGTCCAGTGCTCACCGGCATCTTCAGCACTAATATGTACATGAGGTATTTGCTCTGGCTTTTGATATTTCATACCATTGTTAATCAAATTTTGAAATAGTTGCAGCAGTTGGGTTTTATTGCCTTGTAGTTCAGGTAGTGGCTCAAAGGTGATTTTTCCTTTATTCACTTCTTGGTTAGCAAGCATGTTAGTGCGGATTACATTAATTAAGCTTTCAATATTCACTCTTTCCAAAATTTGCGTGTCACTACTGATGCTTGAGTAGGCAAGAATGTCGGTAATAAGCGTTTGCGCTCTTGAGGCGCCATCGGTAACAAAGTTAAAATATTTTTGGCCTTTGGCATCATTTTTAAGATCATCGGCAATATGTTCTTGTAGTTTTTCAGAAAAGCTACGGATCATTCTGAGTGGCTCTTGCAGGTCGTGTGAGCAAACATAAGCAAAACGCTCTAACTCTTCATTGGAGTCGGTTAACTCATCAATAAATTTCTCACGCTCTTTTTCCAAGGCAATGCGTTTACTAATGTCTCTCACAATACCACTAAACTTTTTACTGTTAGCAAACAGCATTTCACTGATAGAAAGTTCAATAGGAAAAACGCGACCATCCTTATGTTTCCCTTCAACATAACGACCAATACCGATGATTTTTTTGACACTAGTATCATGGTAGTTTTTTAAATAACCATCATGCTCACCATGATATGGCTCAGGCATCAGCATTTTAATATTGCTACCAATAACTTCGGTGTCAGCATAACCAAACATTTTTTGTGCTGAGGCATTAAATTTTTCAATACGGCCTTGCTCATCAATGGTGATGAGTCCATCAACGGCATTTTCCACCACGGCGCGATATTCTTCTTCACTCGCGGTTAGTTCAGAAGTTCTAATATTAACTAGCTGTTCAACAATTTCTCGACGACGAATAAGGTGGACCATGCCCAAGGATATTATTCCAGAAAGTATCATACCGCCAATAAGTATTAGCCAAGCTGACCATACTATTGATTCATCATTAATCTCACTGTAAGTGCTAATACGCCAATTTCTGCCGGCAACCGTGAGTATCTCGGCACGAGAAAAAGCATTGTTAACGGGTGAGTTTCCATAAATAACTTCAGGGCTATCAGCATCCGAAACATCTTCAATATATAATGATAATTGACCTGCTCCGCTCATTGAGGTACTGGCAATAAGATCACCAACACGTAACACCATAAGCACAAACCCGCGCAAATGTTGAGCTTGCTCAGTCATATCACTGGTGACGTCATCTGAAAAAATGGGATTAAACACAAGAATACCACTCTGACTGCCTTGTTCTTGTACCAAATTGATTTTAGCGGTCGCCACTTTACGATTATGCTTTTCTGCGTCCATCAATGCCGCTAAACGTCTACTATTTGACGCAAGATCAAAACCAACCGATTTTTCATTTCCTGTCATGGGTTCGACATAATAAACTGGAAAGTAGTTGTCACGCATTTTAGCGACAATCAAGCTGCCATTAGCGCTTTTTTCTTTAATGGCAAAATGGCTTATGCCATCTAGTTTTGCTTGTTGTTGGTAATATTCTCGCTGTGAGTGGCTAATGTTAGGTATCCACTCAAGCGCCTGTATGTTGTCATGATTGGCGAGTAGTGGTGCAGTAAACGTTTTAAACTCCTGACGACTAACACTTGCTGAAGCACTATAAAACGCTTTTACTGCGTCTAGTGATTGCAGGTTTTTATCTATACTTGCTCGAATAGCATTTATTTTTTGTTGGCTTTCAACCGTTAATGCTTTTTCAATGGTGGTTTTTTCAAGATTCAAGGTCATCATATAAGCGCTGATACTGGCACTTACTCCTATCACCCCCACTAATATTGGTAAGGCATAGGTTTTCCAAAATGAAAACCGAATACTATTGGTATGTTGAGCTTGCAATAAGCCCTGATAACCCAGTACAACAAACACTAAAAATGATAATACAAAGCTAAAAAACAGTACCGATAATATAGTATTTTGCAGAGAACGCTTGCTGTCGATAATCAATGCATCGTCAGTAATGAAAATAAAAGTAAGGTTGGGGCCAGGTAATTGCATTGAGTTTTCACGAAATGTTTTAATGTGCTTGGTGCCCGTGTCTATCACTAAATTATCTTGCACTAATTTAAAAGCAACATTGTTATTAAATGATTTAATCACAAAAACATCTGCCAGTGACACGGTCATTTCACTACTTAACAGGCCTTCAACATAGCTATTATATAAAACAGGAACGGACATTTTGAATGTTAACCGCTGACCCTCTTGACTCAATAATTGAAAATGATAAGGCTTAACACCGCTTAATAGTGGCTCTATCCACTGATTGTCAGTAACATAATCAGCTTGCAAATTCTTACCTGTTTGCATCAAAACATTACCTGCAATGTCTTGTAGTACCAACCGACCTTTTTCACCACCAATAATCACATTATCCAGTAATTCTTGAATAGTTCGATTACTGGCATCAGACAACATTACCGCACTAGTGAGACTGGGATATGTGGCTAAATCTTCAATAATAGTGCGTTGACTTTCAACAAAATTATTAAACAATGCCGCCTCTAATGCTAGCTCAACCTGTAAGTCCTCATGATGTTGCGACTCAAACATTTGGTTCACTTTGGGGATGATCACAAAAGCACTCATCAGCATAATCAATAAGAATAAACTAACCGTAAACAGGCTAAGAGTACGCAACATTGAAGTACGCTCAGCAGAGACTGGTGTTGTGGCTATTATCATGAATTAATCATCTGAAATTAATATTTCATCCTGCTGACCATATTTACCCATGCAGTAGCTGTCACTTTGTAATGCTTCGTGCCCGTTGGTGTTTTTTTCACTATCAAAGGCCGAAAAAGGTTTATGGTATGTTTTTACCAGACCTTCAATTGGCACCTTGATATTTTCTAATGCTCGGCGTATCGCCTCACGATCTTTGATGATGTCTCCGCTAAGATCTGTTTGTTTTATTGCTTGAATAAGTAACTTGGTTAAATCGTAAGCATGAATAAAACCCACTGCTGACTTCAAATCTTTAGGCTCAGTAATAAGACCATTAGAATAGCTAACAAGTTGTTCAAAAACCTGTTGGGCTAATGGGCTTTGCTCCGCATTAGTAAAAGAAAAACAAGATTGAATAAAATGTAAATTGAGTTTTTTTCTGGCGTCAGCATTAACAACCTCATGAAAATTGCCACCGGTAATACCCCAATGGCTGATAATTGGCAAGCGTTGGGCTAATGGGTATTTAAGCATTTCTTTGGCTATGATAGCCCCTTCAACAGCATTGCCGACTAATATCACACAATCACTGCCTTTATCCATAATGTTATCAAGCACAAAACGAGCGCCTTTTGCCTTTAAATTCCAGCTAAAACGAGTCAACCTTGGCGTCTCAATATTATAATTATTAAGCGCTTTAGACATACTTTGTAAATTAGAATCCCCCCAAGGCGATTCTTCAAGCAATAAGTGCGGGTTTTGGCATTTTTGGTTATTCATGGCAAAATTAATAATCACCGGCCCTGCTTGTGTATCGTCAACCGATAAACGAAATACCCAGTTTTCTGGCGATGGATAGCGAGTAATTGGCCCGCCAGCAGCCCATGGTACAAGTGTTAATGCTTTATTTTCATTAATAAAAGCACGGTTTTTTATTAACGGCGGTGAGTGAATACCTGAATAAATAACTAACGCGTTAGGGTCGTCAATAAATATTTGATAATTACGTTTACTGCGCACAACGTTACCGCGATGATCTAAATATTTAAAAGCAATTTTATAGCCAGCAATGTGATTATCAATTTCATTAAAGGCAACCTCAATCCCTTGCTGTATAGCTTGGGCAGATTCATGGTGATTAGCAATATCGGCGTCTTGGTATATATATAACACCTTTTCGCTAACTTCTTCAGCCAACAATGAACCGATTGATGACAGTAAAATTAATACGGTAATCTTTAGTCTGTTTTTCATTTATGCCTCACTGAAATATAAAATTCATTTGTAATGACGATATTCATTCGTCGCCCCCTTTACATCAAAATTGTTGTACTAAAGCTAATATTTGAACACTATGTTTGCAACCATTTTTTTTCTATTGCTACCGCTGATAACGGTCTTTCAAAAAAGTAACCTTGTATTTCATCGGCATTTAGTTGGCAACACAATTCATGTTGAAACTGCGTTTCAACGCCTTCAGCAATAATATGCAAGCCAATAGTGCTCGCCATTACGGCAATTCCTTTTACTATGGCTAAATGCCGTATTTCAGCATTTGATTGTGGCAAAAGAGATTTATCTAATTTAACAATATTAATCGGGTAATTGAGTAAGTGCGATAAGGAAGAAAAACCCGTGCCAAAATCGTCTAACGCTAACTTGCAACCCAGATCATTAAGTTGCGCTATACGCCTGCTACTGCTTTCCTCGTCTTGAGATAACAAGGCAGTTTCAGTAAGTTCTAATACAATGGATTCAGGGGCAACATGATATTTTGCTAAGAGTTGTTCAATACTTGAGGTAAGTGATGTATGTACAAGCTGTATCGCTGAGATGTTTATTGCCATGGTCAGCTCAGCATTAAATTTTGTTTGCCAAACAGACAGCTGTTTAATCGCCGTATCTAATACCCATTCACCTATTTTGTCAATGAGGCGCGATTGTTCTGCAATAGGAATAAACTCATCTGGTGTACTCTTTAACGAGCAGTTTGGCCATCGAATAAGTGCTTCAAAACCAACCATTTCTTTACTTTTTGTATTGATCACTGGTTGATAATGAAGTTCAAAGTCTTTATTTTTTATCGATTTTTTTAATTCTATTTCAATTTGATAGTTACGTGAAAACTGCTCTTGCATTAACTCTTCAAAATAACATAATTGATTTCGCCCTTGCTTCTTAGCGCGGTACATAGCGATATCAGCATACTTTGTTAACGTTTCTGCGGTGTCTGCATTTTGAGGGTGCATGGCAATACCAACGCTAACACCGCACTGTATAATATGACCGTCAATTTCAATAGGAACTTCTAATGATTGAATAATACGTTGCGCGACGGCCGTGGCGCTATTGGCAAATGTTAGCCCGGTAATTAGAATGGCAAATTCATCTCCGCCAAGGCGACCAAACAACTCATTACCCCGTAAACAAAGACTAATGCGATCAACAACATGCTTAAGTAGGTTATCGCCCGTTTCATGCCCGTAGGTATCATTAACATTTTTAAAATGGTCGAGATCTAACAGCAATAGGGCAATATTATGTTGAGAGCGTTTGTTATTGGCAATAGATACTTTTAACGCTTCTTCAAAATGGTAGCGATTTGATAAGCCCGTTAATGAGTCTTTTTCTGCCAATTCTCGTACTTGGCAAAAGCTATCGTAGAGTTTTTTCTCCAGCTCAAAGCGCTTTTTAGCTTGAATAATAGCTCGGTGAAGTTTTGCTGGCGTTATTTCACTTTTGGTAATAAAATCTTGAGCGCCTGCCTGTAAACATGAAAGAGCCAGTACTTCATCGTCAGAATTACTCATCATAACAATAGCCATTTCACCAAGATTAGGCCGGCTTCTTAGTTCTATCACCATTTCGATGCCATCTATTTTTGGCATTCTATAATCAAGTAATAAAACATCAAAGCGTTTATTTTCAACCGCTTTCAAGCCTTCTTCGGCAGAGCATACTTCATGTAATCGTGGCGCATATTCATTCTTACTTAATGCTCTTTTAACCGTTTCTCGGTCAATCGCATCATCATCTACCAATAATATTTCCATTATAATTCCTCCTAATCTGAGATTTTACGCGACTAAACCACTAATTCTTTTGAACATTATACATATCATTAATTTGGCCAAACAATGTTGAACTTAGCACCATGGTCAACTTGCGAGGTAACACTGATAGTGCCGCCATAAATGGCTAATATTTTTTTTACCATGGCTAAACCAAGTCCGTTAGCCTCTATTTCATCCTTTGATTTAAGCGTTTGAAATGGCTTAAATATTTTATCCTGTAGCTCAAGAGGAATACCTGGACCGTCATCAGTTATTGAAAATTGATAATCAGCAGCGTTAGCTAGACAATGTATAGTAATGAGCCCTGATGTTTTATCGTGATGTTTAATGGCATTAGAAATTAAATGAGACAAAACAATGGATAAATGGCGTTTTGGAAGCTTAATCTCACAATCATTAACGTTGACATCAAATTCCTTACTTATATTTAGCTTGGCGCAGCAATCCTTCACAATGCAGCTAAAATTCAAATGCTCTGCTGGGGTATTACCTCGCCCCGTCTGCGAATAGTGGCGTAAACCACTCAGTAGTAATTGCATGCGGTTAATACTATTTTCAATCATGCCAAAATACTTGCTATTACTCGCCACAACATCTTCGGCTAAATCTTCTTTGATCCATGAGGTAACATTTTTTATCGCATTGATGGGCGATTTCAAATCATGAGAGACTATATGCATAAATTCATCTATTTCACTATTAAGCTCATAGTTTTTTTTAACTAGCTCTATCTGTGAAGCAATATCTCTAGCCAATAAACGAAAAACTGATATTTGATATGCAGTCAATTTTTGCGGTTTACTATCCATAACACATAACGTGCCGATGACACAGCCATCAGACATCATCAAAGGTATGCCTGCGCAATATCTAACAACCTCTCCATGGACTAGTAGTTTATTTTCAGTGAAACGAATATCTTCAAAGGTATCTGGCACTTCACAAAAGTCATTTTCGTTAAGTATAAGCTCATGAATTTCTATGTTTTTATCTAATGATGTAACACTCAAAACCTTGTTTATTCGACACCATTGCTTGCCTACATTGACTAAACTGATTTGTGATATTAGGCAATTACATGTATCGGTAGCCAATGTTGTCGCATTGTCAAACGTGTGCTCGAAGTTCATCGCTAAATATGTGCCGTTTTGCTGGTCAAGAAACAAGATAATCCCATTAAAATTTTTTATTCCATAATTGAAATCAGTATGGCACCTAACCTTAAAAATATCATTATTAATTGATATAAATCAAAAGACTGCTATAAGAAACATGGTAACGCTTGATGTAAGCTAGCGTTCAAAAATCTACAATGATTTATAGCTAAACACCGATAAGTAATATTAATGGAAAGAAATGAGCGAAATTTATTTAGGCTGCTATGGCTAAAAGTATAATTAAAGATGACAGAAAAAAGCCCGGATATTGCTATTCGGGCTTTTTTATAAACAAATATATATGCGATTAAATTCAGCTAGTCTCGTTTATACAAAGATTCAATAGTACTAGATTCTATGGTGTTGGCATTAATCATGTAACCTGCTAATGCCCCAGAAGCATCTTCAGGCAAGGCCAGTGTTTCTACCGAGAGTGCATGTATGGTAAAGCGGTAGTGATGTACGCCATGGCCTGAAGGCGGGCAAGCGCCACCATAGCCCCGGCTACCGTAATCATTTTTTATTTGCATACTGCCTTGTGGCGCAAGATCTTTTTTCGTACTACCGGCAGCTGTTGCTATTTCTGTCACGTTTTTTGGAATATTCACTACTTGCCAATGCCACCAACCACTGCCTGTAGGCGCGTCAGGATCATAGGCGGTAATGGCAAAACTTTTTGTGCCTTTAGGTGCGCCTGACCATTTAAGATGTGGTGATAAATCGCCGCCAGCACAGCCAAAGCCAGTGAATTCCTGTGCTTTAGGCATAAATTCACCTTGAGCTATATCTTGGCTAGTTAATGTCAGATCGCCGGCAAATACCGATGCTGAAAGACCCAGTAATGCAGTTGAAAGAAGTTTCGGTGTATAACGCATAATTACCCTCGTTAGTTTATGATTAGTTTGTGATTAACTTGTGATTAATTTAATCGTTATGTTAACCTTTTTTACCATTGCTATTGCCCCGAAACCGTCATAATTTCGCCCTAATCCGCCATTTTAGTTTTTCTAAGTTCAGAAGGGGTTAACCCAAAGCGTCGTTTAAAACGATCGGTGAATCGTGATTGGGATTGATAACCGCATTTTTCAGCCACTAAACTGATAGGTTGTCGCGTTGTTTGTAACAAATGCAAACCTAGACTTAATCTAGCTTGATCCTTAATCTCTTGCACACTAGTTCCTTCTGAGTTCAGTTTTCGGCGCAGCGTCGATTCACTCATGGCTAACTGTTGACAAATATGTTCATTGGTTAATTCATAAAAGCCATGCTTACAGAACATATCATGTAATCTATGTCCTAATTTGGCATTAGCCATCATGGATAAAATTTCTTTATGCCCCATATAACAAAGTAACTCTATGAGCTCTCTTTTTCGTGAAGACCACAAGTTCTTAGGCGCCCAAAGTGCACTTTCAACAAATTGCTGCAAGCATTGCTCGAGTATCGGCGTTGTTTCACCCATGCAATAATGTTGTTTATTGACAACATTATTTTGCAGACCATTAAAATCTTGATAGTCAAATTCAATTAACAGCGCAAAATACTCTTCACCTTTCGGGATGTTACGCATGTTTATCGCCGGGCTATCAGATAAAAAGATAAAGTGACCCGCATGGCATATCAGTTCGTGATTTTTACCTAGCTCTTTACAACCGCTGAGAACAACCACTAACAATGGTTTTACAATAGGCACATTTAATAGGTTCTGCTCTTTAATTGACGAATACACCGCAAAAGGCAGTTCATTTCTTTCATTAATAGAGCTTTTGATTGTGTTTTTGATGGTAGTCTGGAGATTGGCCATAACGTTCTCTATACCTAGCGCCTAAAGCCCGTCATCATGGGACGAACGGCTAATAGTGAAGTCTAGCCCACAGCTCCTTTTTGTGGGCGATCGTTAGTGTGCTTATTTAACTGCTCTGGGCAACGTAAAAGCTCAGCCCAGCAATTGACCAAAAAAATAGCCAAGAAATATGCTTACCTTTGGTAAACGCAGCCGAAAGTAAACCACTGATTAAAAATACCGCGGCAATAACCATAAGTATTTGCTGTTGAATATCTTCACTTGGACTCGAAAGCATAAAAAGAATGGCTGCGAA
>MAAB01029363.1_pt1 | contig 97507 bp, 74 predicted proteins | sample 1115991 | NCBI WGS metagenome assembly MAAB01 (sample SAMN04961124, study PRJNA320927) | seawater metagenome | isolation source: sample BD02T18 sea water enriched with oil for 18 days | place: USA:Gulf of Mexico | collected 2013-07-27
ATAAGCTCCCAAAGGGCGAGTTTAAAAGGCTTACATGCTGCGTTATTGATTTTGACAAGGGAATAACCATTCTCTGCAATCAATGCCTTGCCTTTAAGCCTTTTAATTCTCGCTGAGTGAGAAAGAACTTAATCAACTTGGTATTATTTACGCATTTAATTGGTTATCACAATGCTAAGATAGCAAAGCTTTCGTTCAGTTGCAGTGAAAATAGCTTAATAGCAAATCGATTACTTTATTTTCACCTAACTTATTTATTTCAGTCTAAGCGATTTAAGCGCTCACCTTGGTTAAAGGCTATAATGTTCTGGCTTAATAAATCAATCAAACGCTGCTGGGCTTCAATACTTGCCCAAGCGATGTGTGCGGTAATTTTTAAATTCATTAAATTATTATTAAGGAGCGGGTGGTTAGAAGGAGGGGGCTCTTGTGTTAATACATCTAAAATGGCGCAAGCAATTTCTTTGCTTTCTAACGAATGTAATAAAGCCTTTTCATCAATCAATGCCCCTCGAGCAGTATTGACTAATACTGCGGTATTTTTCATACGTGATAAGACATCAGCATTGATTAGCTGTTCTGTTTCAGCTGTTTGTGGGCAATGTAAACTAATAATATCAGCTTGCTCTATCACTTGTTTAAAAGTAACCCTATCTACTCTCGTTACCTTGGTTTTAGGTCGCTCACTAATAAGTACCTTCATATTAAAGGCCTTGGCAATACCGGCAACAGCTTTTCCTAAACTCCCGTAACCCACTATACCAAGCGTTTTACCAGCCAGTTCACTGATGCTATTCCCGTGGTAACAAAAAGCATCGCTACTTGACCATAAACCTTGCTCAGTATTACTGTTTTGATGGCTGGTTTGTTGATAATACTCAAGTAACTGAGAGAATATATATTGTGCTACCGATTGCCCGGCATAACCGCTGACATTTGTCATCGCAATATTCAGCTGTTTAGCTGCTTCAATATCTACATTGTTATAACCCGTGGCACTGATACAAATGAGTTTTACATTGGGCAAGGCGGATAAAATTTCTGCGGTTAACTGTACTTTGTTAGTAATAATAATATCGGCATCAAGACAGCGCGGTATTACCTCACTAGGGAAAGTATTCGCATAACAGCTTAGCTGAGTAACCTGTTTTTCAACGGCCGAAAACTCAATGGCAGAACTGAAGGTGTTTTTATCTAAAAATACAGCACGCATGTTATTTACTCAATTGTTTTGTCGTAGCCTAATCAAAAGTAGATTTATACCCGTTCCACTTGAAGATGCTCGTTTCAGGAAGCCTGAGCGAACCATAATCAAGGCGCCTTTTTTGTTAAGGGTTATTCCCTTAAAAACAAATGTAACGACGAGTATGCTTTGCTCAGGCTTCCCCAAAGGGCTGGTTTATAAACGCTTTATGCTACGTTATTGATTTCGACAATAGAATAACTATTCTCTTCAATCAATGCCTTGCCTAAAGGCGTTTATAATTCCAGCTGAATCCTGCATATTCAGGTGGAGCGGGTATAGGCTACATTAATGCGCTAGTGTAAATGACCTTACCCAGGTCGACCATCTTTTCTTGCCTTGATTAGCATAGGACCGTAACCAACAATAAAGATAACAAAAGCTAGTATCCAAAAGCCACCGCTGATATCAATAAATAATAAAGCTTTATCAGGCACAGCCCAAGGACCGAAAGTACGTACAAGTGCCGCTAAGTTTATTAATACATAGGCAATAGTCATCGATTTTGGCGGGGTTAGCGGGCGTCCAGTATGGCCTAAAGAAACACGCGAAACCATAGCTAAAATCAAACCTCCGATGCCGCCAATAGTCAGTAAATGCCATACATGATTACTCGGTACTTCGGGTATTAAATAACTTGCACCAAGGACAAATAAACCAAAGCAGATAAACTTCATCGCGCCGTGAATAGACCATAAAAGAGGAACGTGTAAGGTGATCCAAGGTCGCCATCTTAACCAACGCATTGTTTGAAATACGCTAGCAATGATAAGTAAGGCACCAAAAAAGGTCGCTGAAAAGCCAACGATGGGCTGTAATAATAAACTGAACATAGCGATGGCTATACTGCCATTGGCAGCTTTATCTAACCAAGGAAGTGGTGTTGCTTTTGGCGTTTTTGTGCCATTAGCTGTAAACATCGGAGCTACACGGCCAGCCATTACCGACATCAAAAAAGTTACCAGCATAACGCCAGCATAACCAGAATATACGCTATTGAACGTTGCAGGGTAGTGTATTGCTAAGTGCATTTCTAAGTTAGCGATAGTGAACAAGGCTAACAGTGGTACAAAGAACAAATTGCCGTATTGCTTTATAGCAATAAGAGGCTTAGCTAAAACATAGGCGACCGTTGGAAGAAAAACTAGATCAATTAGACTGGCAATTGTTGAACCGAGTAATTCGGGTATTACTAGAAAAACTCGACCCGCTAACCAGAGCAAAAATAAAGCAAGTAGTGTTGTGCCTTGAGCACCTCTAGCGCCGGTCCAGTTTTGTACTGCCGTTAATAAAAAGCCCGCAATAATGGCGCCGCCAAAACCAAAAATCATTTCATGGATATGCCACCAATAACCACCACCTAGTGGAGATAAGCTAATTGTTCCCTTATACATTAATAGCCAAAGTGTAATGGCAAAAACGCTAAATATTGCACCACTAAGGAAAAATGGGCGAAAGCCTAAGCGCAATAATGGTGGGATTTTTTGTTCTGTTGCTAAGTCGGTAATTTGCATCATTTGTGTGCCTTGTATACATCTAAGGTGATTACGACAATATTGTTAGGAGCGATCCTTATAGGCGATTGTAATGAATAGTGACTAGTGATGCCCGAAGTAGATCAATAAATAGTGAGTAATCTGTAGATATACCCAAGTAACTTGAGGATACTCGTTTCAGGATTCCTGAGCTAATCATGTTCAAGACGTCTACTTTTATTAATGATTATTCCCTTAAAAAGTGAAGCAACGAAGTACATGGTTAGCTCAGACATCCCCGAAGGCCTGGTTTAAAAACGATTTATACCGCGTTATTGATTTCGACAATGGACGACCATTATCTTCAATCAAAGCCTTGCCTAAATACGCTTTTAATTCCAGCTGAATCCGGCATCTTCATGTTGCTTGGGTATAGAAGGTAAAAACACAAAGCATTGGACTTCAACTATGGAAAGCTGAGTCCAGTACCGAAGAGTATTATTGCTGAACGAATTTGTTAACTTGGCTAACAGAAGCTGCTCCGACTTGTGTTGCTACCCGTTCTCCATTGTTCATTAATAGCAATGTTGGAATACCTCTAATACCCAATTTAGCCATTAGTTCCTGGCTGTTATCTGAATTAATTTTGATCACTTTGATATCGGTATGTTCTTGTGCTATTTGCTCTACTACTTGCGCTAGCATTTTACATGGCGCGCACCATGGTGCATAAAAATCGATTAAGACCTTTCCTTTAGTTTGCTCTACTTCTTTTGAAAAATCTTCAGCTAAAATCTCTTCAACTTTTAATAACATTTCTGTGCTCATGATGTACTCCATTATGTAGTATTTGTTTAACTTCTATTAAGTAAGTGCAGTGTACTTAAGTTGCAATTACTTGATTAGATGTGTTTAATGGAATTCATTGTTCTAAAAATGAAACAGTTAATGGTGCGTCCAACAAATCCGAGGAAAATATGAAGTTGAGCAATTTAGATGATTTGCACTTATTTGTTTGCTTAGTGGAAGCTGGCTCGTTTACTTTGGCGGCCAAAGAGTTAGGTATAGCCAAATCAAAATTAAGTCGACGTTTAGTTTCGTTAGAAAAAAAACTAGGCTGTGAACTGCTGTTGCGCACCACTAGAAAACAGGAACTCACTGAGAGTGGCCGTTTACTTTTTTGTGCTAGTAAAGAGCATATAGACGCGTTAACTAAAGTAGAAGAAGAGCTTTCTTCGTTATTGAATCAGCCGCAAGGTAAGTTGAATATCTTATTACCCTTAGAGTTTTTTAATCAAATTATCAGTACCCTAATTAGCGATTTTTTAAGACGCTATCCTAAAATTAAGTTACATTGTCAGCATTACTCAGGATCGGTTCCTGAATTTGATCCCAAGTTTGACCTTTGTTTTGTTTTGCACGAACAAACGTTGCCAGCAACAAACTGGATTGCTAAAGAGTTATTAAGCTTTCCACAATCAATTTATTTGTCACCAACTATGTCGTCTAAGACCGAAAGTAAACTGCTGCAAGAAACAATAATTAAACCAGAACAACTTAGTCAGTATGACTGCATATTGGAAGAAGAGAATCAGCCATGGCATTTTCGTAATGGCGATAAAATTGAGCAGGTTAACGTTGGTGGTAAAGTGATACTTTCTAGCCCTGAAATGCGTTTACAGGCGGCAGAGCAAGGTCTTGGCCTGTGTAAATTACCTGATTATGTTATAAGGAAAAATTTAACAATAAATCAATCACTACAACGTTTGTCGCTCAGTAATGAAAGTGTCGCCCAGCGTTTAAGTGTGCTTTATCAAAGCCGTAATCTAGCCAGTAAAACTCGGACATTTTTAGATTACTTTCAAAGTCATGTGGGACAATTGTTGTAAACCAGAGCTGAATATCAGACATGCAGTTTTGCCATAGACATTAACGATTGTTATGATATGGCATCTTTTTATTAATGAATAAATCATTGAATTTTATGTCAACAACACCACTTGAACGAATTACAGTAGAACCTAACAGTACAGCAACGTCTTGCGTTATTTGGTTACATGGTCTGGGAGACTCAGGTGCTGGTTTTGCGTCTATCGTGCCGGTATTATCTTTACCAGAAAACCATGGTATACGCTTTATTTTCCCCCATGCACCAGAGCAAGCGGTAACGATTAACCAAGGTTATGTTATGCGCTCTTGGTATGACATTAAAAGTATGGATTTACATAATCGTGCCGACATGAACGGTGTATTAGCCTCTGAAAGTCTTGTACAAGCCTTGATTCAAGAGCAAATTGATTCAGGAATTGCAGCCAAAAATATTGTTTTAGCTGGATTTAGTCAAGGCGGTGTATTGAGTTTATTTACGGGATTACGCTTTGAACAAAGCTTAGCGGGCATCTTGGCATTATCTTGCTATTTACCAACCGCAGATAAATTACCAGAGCAATGTCACAGTGCTAATGCCGCGACACCTATTTTACAAAACCATGGTGAGCGAGATGAAGTTGTACCTATCAGTGCAGGAAAAATGGCAAATACATTACTAACAGCAGCTAACTATAACGTTACTTGGCAGAGTTACCCAATGGAGCATTCCGTATTACCAGAGCAACTCGCTGATATCTCAGCCTGGTTACAAGCTAGATTACTGTAAAGCGGATAAATTAAAGCTAATAAATTAAGGATGATGAATGGATAGTATCAAAGGACAAAGTAGCATCAACAAGGCTATGAAGGCACCCATAAAAATAGAGCAAACTGCTTTAATATTTAATCGTTACTTTACTGTGGCTAATATACTTAAAGTTATAGCTTTATTGTTTCTGTGCCTGTTTATCTATAAAAAGTCGAATCAATCTCAACAAGAAGATGATAATAGCTTAACTTACCTTAGCAGCCCTAAAGTCGATGATATTTATTTTTTAGACTTTCGTCTGCTTAATGAAAACCTACGACCTAATGAAAAATATCGTCTGGCCAAGGTCGTTGATATTACTGGTGAGATAGTGACCTTGCTTTATGGCAATGTATTTTATCTTCGTCAACAATCGTTGAAAGATAGCATTCGATACGGACAGTTAAGGTACAAAGAGTATTTTGAATCCAAGCGTTATGATTTAAAGCTTTCTCAGCTAAAAAAAATGCATGACTCTAAAGCCATTTATATGATTAAGCGGCCAGAACACAATATGCTTTACGGCAATTACATTAATGATCCTGAGCCTAAAAAGGGCTCAGCATTGTATATTCCGGGTAAGCGAGAAAACCTTGCGGGACTAAGCTTTAAAAAATCTAGCTATTTAGAGAACAACTTACAGCAGGCTTTTGAGCACTTTAGTCGCTCAGCTCAGTTAGGTTTTGCAAAGGGGCAAGTAAACTTAGCCCAAATGTACTTAAATGGTGAATACATTGATAAAGACCTTAGCCAAGCTATGTATTGGTTTAAACAAGCAGCGCTGCAAAGTGATAAATCAGGTGTGCTTAAGTACGTGATTGTTTGTCGACAGGTTAGCTATTGTCAAGAAGGTGATTTTTACCAAGAGTTAACCTATGCTGGCGTAAACATTAAAGTGAAAAAGCTAGATTTTAAACTTAACTAGAAAGTAGTAGACGTTTATTCGGTAGCAAAGCCATTATACATATACTCCGACAAGGCCAACTACTTAGGTAGTTGGCCTTTTCTATGTGCTGGAACTTCCAAATAAGCTTAACAGCACAGATACTGCGATAGACGGTAGTTACGAATATATCCCCTCTAGTTGATGCTTGTTAAACTAAGGGCAATTACATAAAAGAGAATATTTAATGAAAGCTCAGTTTATCAAAGCATTTTTAGTTTCTAGTATCTTAATGGGTTGTTCAACAGCAACTACGGATATAGAGCCAACATCTTCTAGTGTCATTTCAGCCGATGTACAAACCGTTCAACAATCAAAAGATCTTCTTCTTGCTAAGTGGCAAGGACCATTTGAAGGTGTACCTGCATTTGATCAAGTATCACTTAGTGGTTTAGTACCTGCGATGGAAGAAGCTATGGCATTGGAGCTAGCTGAAGTTGAGCTTATTGCTAATAACAATGACGCTGCTACTTTTGATAATACTATTGTTGCCATGGAAAAAACGGGCGCAGAATTAAATCGACTTTTCTCTTATTACGGCATTTGGCGTTCGAATAAATCGAGTCCAGAATTTAGAGCACTACAAAGTGAAATCGGGCCAAAATTGTCAGCTTTTTATTCAAAAATAAATCAGAATGAGAAGTTGTTTGAGCGTATTTCAGCTGTTTATCACAGTGATGAAACTAAGGCGATGAGCCCTGCAAATCAACGCTTAGTATTATTGACCTACAACGGCTTTGCCCGCAATGGCGCAACGTTAAATGCAGCAGATAAGAAACGTTACGCAGAAATAAACTTAACGCTATCTACGCTGCAAACCAAGTTTGGTAATAACATTCTTGCAGATGAAGAAGGTTATGTACTGTATTTAGATAAATCACAATTAGGTGGTTTACCAGAGTCAGTTGTTAATGTTGCTGCTGCAGCGGCAGATGAACGTGATCATCAAGGTCAATACGCGATAACCAATACTCGCTCATCAATGGACCCGTTTTTAACTTACTCAACAGAGCGAGAATTACGTAAGCAGGTTTGGAATACTTACTATAGTCGTGGTGATAATGGCGATCAGTATGATAACAACGCCATCATTGCAGAAATTCTTCAATTACGTCATGAACGTGTTGCTTTGTTAGGTTATAAAAACTATGCCTCATGGCGCTTAGAAGACCGTATGGCCAAATCCCCTGAAAATGCTATTGCCTTGATGGAATCAGTTTGGCCAGCAGCCATCGCTCGTGTTGATGAAGAAGTTGCTGACATGTTAGCCATTGGTAAAAGACAGGATGGAATCGAAGAAGTACAAGCATGGGATTACCGTTTCTATGCCGAGAAAGTACGTAAAGATAAGTACAACTTAGACTCTGATGAAGTTAAGCAGTATTTACAATTGAATAATCTTCGTGAAGCTATGTTCTATGTGGCAGGACGTTTATTTAACTTTGGTTTCAGTGAAGTGACTGATGGCTCTGTGCCGGTATTTCATGAAGATGTTCGTGTTTGGGAAGTAAAAGATAAAACCTCAGGTGAACATATTGGCTTATGGTATTTAGACCCGTTTGCTCGTAAAGGTAAACGTTCAGGCGCTTGGGCAACTACGTATCGTGCTCACACCACTTTTGATGGTAAGAAAAATGTATTGTCGTCAAATAACTCAAACTTCTCTAAAGGTGTCGCAGGGCAACCTACCTTGATTTCGTGGTCTGATGCTGAAACGTATTTCCATGAATTTGGCCATGCGTTGCACTTTTTAGCGTCAAAAGTTGAGTACCCAACATTGAACTCAGGTGTACGTGATTACACTGAATTTCAGTCACAATTATTAGAACGTTGGTTGTCAACAGATGAGGTGATTGATAATTACCTCGTGCATTATAAAACCGGCAAGCCAATGCCAAAATCACTTGTGGCTAAAATCAAACAAGCAGCAACCTTTAATTCAGGTTTTAAAACTACTGAGTACTTAGCGTCAGCCTTAGTGGATATGAAATTCCATACGGTTGATCCTACAGGTATTGACGCTGACAAGTTTGAACGTGAAACCTTAGGTGCACTTAAAATGCCTAAGCAAATTGTGATGCGTCATCGTAGCCCTCAGTTTGGTCATATTTTTAGTAGTGAAGGTTATGCTTCGAGCTATTATGGTTACATGTGGGCTGAAGTATTAACTTCTGATGCGGCTGAAGCATTTGCACAGGCGCCAGGTGGTTTTTACGATAAAGACGTTGCCGATAAGCTGGTAGAGCATTTATTTAGTGTGCGTAATGCTGTTGACCCAACAGAAGCTTACCGTGCTTTTAGAGGTCGTGATGCGAAAGTTGAAGCACTAATGCGAGATCGTGGTTTTCCAGTGAAAACTAAAAAATAATACTCGAAAATTTAGAGAATAAACTTTTAACATGAAAACTCGCTTCGGCGAGTTTTTTATTTTTGCTGATTAAAGATTAAAGATTAAAGATTAAAGATTATAGTTGAGTGATGAATGGAATATCACATTTAAGTAACTGGTTTTTCAATTTCACTGATGCCTTCATCCACCATATCACTAACATTCGCGAGCTTTTCAGCAATAATCGTTTGTGCATCAAACAAGCCTCGATTATAAAAGTAAGCACCCACTTCGGTTGAGAAAAAGTCGAGTAAAAATTCCGCATCAAATTGACCAAGGTCTTGGTCGAGCTCTTTAGCAAAATAACCTTGAATTTTAATAACGAGTTGTTCTGTTTCTGTGCTTGAAAATTTTATTGTGCTCATAATACGTCTGCCAAAAGATATGAAGAGAATATACCCAAGCCACCTCAAAATGTAGGATTCAGCTGGAATTAGAAACGTCTTTAGGTAAGGCATTGATTGATGATAATAGTTATTCTATTGTCGAAATCAATAACGATGTATAAAGCGTTTCTAAACCAGCCATTCTGGGACGTCTGATCAAATCACGTTCATCGTTATGTAGTTCATTAAGGGAACAACCATTAATGAAATACATGCCTTGATCATGAATTGAACAGGCGCCCTGAAACGAGCATTTTGAAGTCGTTTGGGTATATAAGTGATAATTCCTCATTATACCTAGACAAGCATTGATTGAGTTAGTCCTTTTTAAAGACGTTGATCATGTTTTTAAATTTGAACAACTAGATCAACGGATATTACCTAGTTGCGTGTTCCCTGTGGGCACTTTGTTGCAAAAGTGTAAGATAATAAGTTTATCTGTAGACGAAGTGTTTCTTAACTGTCATATTCATTTTGTTTTTCATATGGATATTACTATTAAAGGATTTTACACTTTGAAACTCTCAAAACTCTCAAAACTCTCAGCCATAACAGTTTTACTGCTAAGTAATGGGGCAATAGCCCAAAACTACCAATCTTTTTCAGGACTAAGTTACTCCAATACAAGTTATTCATTTAACAAGCCGCAAAATAATTTTCATAGTAAAAGTGATACCAATGTACTGTTTTTGTCTAGCCAATACTTTTTTGATGAAAGACAGACCTTAGGGCCATTAAAGGAATTTGACTACATCAATACCAGTAGCAATGTTTCTGCCTCAATTAGCCGTCAAAGTACCAAAGCAACATCCAGCGATTATTTGAACGCTAGCTCTGATTCCAACTCTAATAGCGCTAGTCTAGGTGGAGAGTGGGTCACTCATAACGTTATTATTGGTGCAAGTTATAGCCACCATCAATCAGATGGTAAAATTAATGAATTCTCTTATGATCACAGTAGTAATTATTATACTGCTACCTTAGGGTATTTAGTTTCAGATGATTTTGTCATACGTGCAAATTACGATGATGGCGGTGATGGCGATGACTCGTTTAGTTATAGTGCCAGTTATAACCTACAACTTGCTGATACAGACTACGTTGGCTTTAGCTATGATGTAGATGAAGACTTTGATATTCATAATCTTTCTAGTCGGTACTTTTTTGGTTTTGCTGAGCAGAGCTATTTAGTGATTGGAGGTGATTATACCTTTGATAATAGCGATAACTTTTTGGCTGATGATTACTGGGGAGTTAATGTGAGTTATTACTATGGTGATAAAACATCTGTATCAGTTACTTATAGTGATAATGATTCCTATAGTGTCGGTGCGAGTTACTTCATTAACAATAACTACTCAGTACATGCTGGTTATAACGGAATATCGAACGATAAAAACCAAAGAGACTGGGATGCGGATAGCTATTACCTAAGCTTTTCTGCTCAATTTTAGCTAAATTTATTGGTCTATACTTATATCGATAAGCTAAAAACCTACTCTTAGGCCGGCGTAATAACGACGACCATTTTTATAAATACCTATGGGGGCATATTCATTGCGCTCATAGGTATAAATAATCTCATTCGTTAAGTTAATACCTTCAAAAACCAATGATAAATAGTCTGTTACGCTAAAGGATACATTGATATCCCATTGGCCATAATTATCAGTTATCTCTTCACCAACACCCGTAGCAAATTCAGTTCTAAAATTATATGACAAACGTGTACTTAACCAATCATTTTCATAATAGGTAGTTAAGTTGGTACTGTGTTTTGAGTTACCCGGAATATTAATATTCTCACCCGTTAAGGTTTCTTTTCTTTCACCTTCAACTAAGGTGTAATTGGCAATAAGACCAAAGCCGTAAAATAGCTCTTGTTGTAGGTTTAATTCCAAGCCATAGATACTGCCGCCACTGCCATTTACTGGGCGGTTTATTATCATGCTTTTACCTTCATAGGTTTCTTGGTAACGTTTAATATCAATAAATGATTGAATATCCTTATGAAAAGCAGCCACAGAAAAAAGTGCTGCTTCGTCAATATACCATTCTACACCTAGATCAAAATTGGTTGCTCTAAAAGGCTCTAACTCTGGGTTACCACCGGCGCCTTGACGCTGGGTAACATTGTAATTAGTGGATGGCATTAAGTGGTGATATTCTGCGCGAGACATTACTTTTGAAGCCGCAACACGAAAGAGCACATCTTCATTAAAATCCATAACAATATTGATGCTAGGCAATATGTCGGTATAACTTTTATCAGTGTTATACCACTGGTAATCATTATAGATAGTTTCAACTTCTTCTACCTTTTGAAAGGCTGAAGCATCTTGTAGGGTATGAACGACTCGAATACCTAGGTTTCCTCGGTAATATTCGCCAGAAAAGTTAATTTTACCGTAGGCAGCAAAGGTACTTTCGGTAATGTCGAAGGTACTCGGTTTTTCTTCACCTTGAACAAAATTCAAGGTTTGATAACTTTGTTCAAGAGAATTTATATCGGCAAAAGCATAGTTTTTCAATGTTTGCGTTGAACCAATTCCATCAAGATAATTAGAGGGGAAGGGCGCAGCATAGTCAGCCAATGTCCAGCCTAGATCACCAGCCATACCTGTGTAACCACCATTTTTAGAGCGTAATCGATAAAAATCTCTTTGGTGTTGTTTGTATTTACCACCAAACTTTATTGATTGTATAAAAGGTCGGTCAAGCTGATGTTCAAAATCGGCTTGCACAAAAAACTCACTGTCTGTTGATTCTTGTGAGTCTTCACGGACTTCACTAATATGCCAAGCACTGGCATTATTTGGGTCAACTTGATAGCGGGCTATAATGTCTTTATTTTGCTGTAAATCTACGGAGTATTCAGTATTGGCAGACCATTGTGAGGTTGAGTCTTTACTGGTACCACCGTCTGCTTGGGTTATACCTATTTGATATTGAGCATGCCAGTAGTCAAAATTATGTTCAACCATTAGGTGCACTAAGCTGGTAGTGATTTTTGATTGTCGCCAAATAGCTTCCATTGAAGTATTAAAAGGAACACCTTCAGTATTCGTCTCTGGCACCTGGCTATAGGTCGCTTTCACTAACGTATTATCAATAATAGTGTGATCAGAAATATGACCACCTCGGTCGTAAACAGAGCTAGGTTGCCATAAAAAATTCTGGTTAGAATTATCGGCATTTAGTACTGAGTACAAGGTATTTAATTCGATATTCCAATCTTGGTTTGGCTGATATTGCGCGGTAACCATAGCGCTAGTTAATTCTCGTTGTTGTTCAAATACGGCTGAGCCACCACCACCAGGGGACCAGATATTGGTTAAATCAGCAGTTGGATTTTTAGTCGCGGTTAAGTTACCTTGGGCATCTTGATTAAAGTTTCTTTCAGCCCAGCCCCAAGATTCTAGGCCGTCACGCCTAAGACTTCGTTCGTGACGTGTAAGAGAGACTAAAAAACCAAAGTCTTTTTCATCATTAATTTGGTTGAAAAATAATGATAGTTGCGGGTCGCTCTCTCCTGATACATCACTGTATTGCATTTGTGCAGTGCCAATAAAGCGATTGTCGGGAGTATCTAATGGTGCATGAGTTTTAATGTTAATTGAACCACCTAAAGAGCCTTCGTCGTGATCGGCTTCGGGTGATTTCTGTACTTCCAGTGAGCTAACTATTTCAGCGGGTAATAAAGTGTAGTTAAAGCCACGGTTGGGTTGTGATGAAATCCACCAATCTGCAGAAGCAATATTTTGGCCATTGATATAGGTTCTGTTTTGGCTTGGGGCTGTACCACGCACACCAATTCGTTCACCTTCACCTTGTACTCGGGTAAGCGATACACCGGTAATTCTTTGCAGGGATTCGGCGACATTTTTATCAGGAAATTTACCAATATCTTCAGCAGTGATAGCATCAACAATGGCATTACTATAACGTTTAGTTTCAATGGATTTAACTATGCTACCGCGGATGCCACGTATTTGAATCTTCTCTAAGGAATCTAATTGAATGGCTTGTTCGGAGTCTTCTTTTTCTGCAGCTAAAACTGTCGAAGAATTAAGACTAAAAAATAGCGAGCAAGTTAAACCTAAAGCCGTTGAATTTCTCATTTTTATTATATTCCGAAGCCTTTAACTTTCAATTGATATAGATGCCTGTGCAGCATAGAATAGTGCTTAAGAATAATACCCTTTGTTACGCCGATTAACCAATAATTCGCCCTAAAATTTGTAATAAATTCATGCCACAAAGCCAATTAGAAAAAGTTAAAGTTAATGAGGTTGAAGTCGATTTTATCGCACTTAAACTGTGCATTAACCAACAATGGCATGACATTGAAGCTAGGCAACTGAATTTACTAAAGTTATTGATTGAAAACTATGGTCAGGCAGTCTCACGTAATCAAATTATGGATGCGTTGTGGAATGATACCATCGTTAGTGATAACTCTGTTTCTCAAGCGGTCACTCAATTACGTAAATCGCTGCACGATGATAAAGAAACCCCGCGTTTTATTAAAACCGTACCTAGAGTCGGTTATCAACTTATTGCCGAGTTGGTTTTTCCTGAGCCGCCATCTGAACATGTTGAACAATTTAAGAAGAATAAATTTAACCTCAGCCTAGTTGCGATTGCGAGCGTTATATTAGGCGTTAGCATTACCATAGGCATTATTGAATTAGCAAAGCCGAGTTTACAAGTACCAGAGTACAGTTATGAATCTCGGTTAACTTCAACACCAGGGCCAGAAAACTTTTTACGTTACTCACCTAAAGGCCGTTATTTAGCCTTTAGCCAAAGCAGTAATAATCGCGATCAAATGGATATGGCGGTGTTTGATGCTCAAACCCAAGCTGTGCATGTTATTAAAAGTACCGGTTATAGTGAAGAAGCCCCTGAATGGTCACCCGATGGAAAATGGTTAATTTATTATCGACATGATCCTATCAGCTGTGAAATTAGGGTAATGTCGGTTGTTAATCCTGTTGAGACTTGGCGTTTAAGCCCCGATTTTCACTTGAGTGATTGTCAAGTTGGTTTTAGCCGACAAAAAATGCATTGGTTAACTAATAACACTTTGTATTTGCAGCGCTGGCAAGATAACTCGCCCATTTTAACTCAATTAACCCTAGCGACAGAAGGTTACCCAAGCCTTATTGAACAACAGAGTATAGACAGTATTCATCCGATATTAATGGATATAGATAAAGTAACTAATGAGCTACTTTTTGTCGAGAAAAGTTCACAAGGTTATACTTTACAGCATATGGATCTTGCTAGTTCAGAGCGTCATGTTATTGAAAGCAGAGAGCAAGAGTACTGGGGGTTGAAGTGGCATGAAAGCGGGCAAAGTTTTTGGCTAGGTAATGAAAGTTTACGGCTAATGTCACTTGATGGTAGTAGCGAGGTGGTGCATTTACCTATTGGCTTTATTCCTGATATTGATATAAATCCGCTGACTAAACAATTAGCGCATGCTGAAGGTTTAGTGAATGTGAACTTATATAATTTACAGCTAAAGTCGCTAAATAATCACCAAGAAGTAGTCGCTAGACAACTATCTTCGTCAGCACGTACCGATGTATTACCCACCATGTCTAAAAACGGTCGTCAAACTGCTTTTATTTCTTATCAAAGACGATCAACTGATGGCCTAAAACATATTGAGATTTGGCTAAAGAATAAAGATAAAAAAGCCGCTAACTTACTAGCTAATTTACCTGAGGATATTCATCCTACTTATTTATTATGGTCACCCAATGGCGAAAACCTGCTGTTAGGGGATAGCCGAAAAAATCTTCATTTGATCAATATTTACAGTAGGCACTTGGTCGCTATTATATTTGATTATAAAAATATTGATGAAGTAAATTGGTCTAGTGATGGTAAGTTTATAATATTTAGTGCCACAAACGAAGACAGTAAGCAGTTGTGGCAATACGACTTGCAACTTGCCAGTACAAAACTGCTTAATGAAGATAAAATTATAGATAGTCAGCTAACTAATTCACAGCAAGACAGTAATGTTAACGATAGAGCTATTAGGCAAACTAATGAAGTTTTATCCGTAGCAAAAATGAAGCAACTTAACCCTTCATACCATCATTACATATCTTATATAGCGTCATTTTTAAGTGCCCACGCTAGAGATCAATTACCGGTAGATAATTTAGCACCATCGTTATTATTGTATCGACCGCATGTTTTTGATTTAGGGATATATTATGTGGTGAAGCAAGGTCATCAGTTAAATTTGTATTTATACAAATTTTTAGAGCAAGAGCATGTACATATTGCAAACATTGGTCAACATGAGCAAGACATAAATTTAATGCTTAATATCAGTTCATCTAATGACGGCAAGCAATTGGTTTTTTCAAAAGTAGAAGGCTTTGAAACAGATATATTGTTACAACGAAAAGCGACTGAGTAGCTGATTTTTTCTAATTACTAATTACTAATTACTAATTACTATTAAGTTAACGTTTGACTGTATCAATAAATGCAGCAATATCTGACAAGTACCACTGACGTGATTTTGCTTGCTTTAATGCATCGGCTGCTTTTTTATTACTCTGTGTATATTGCTCTTGTTGCAGTAACATCTTTGCTTGCGCTAATAATAAATCAGGATGGTCATCATCTTGCTTGAGTGCAAGTTTGAGGTATTGCGCTGCGCTTTTATAATCTTTTGCTGTGATCTCAATAGCGATGAGATCTCGTAACGCCCTAAAATGACCTTGTTCGGCAGCAGTTTGTAACCAGCGCTTAGCTTTATCGGCGTCATATTCAAGGGTTTGTTTATCTAATAATTCACGTCCAAGTCGGTATTGGGCATAAGAAAACCCTGATTGAGCAGCGTTTAACAGCCAGTTCAAACCTTTTTGTCTATCAGCTTGAGTATATTCACCACGCAATAAATTACTGCCTAATCGGTATTGGGAGTTTGGATAACCATTTATAGCTGAAGCGAGTAATAAATCAGAGCCCGCTGTTGTTTGTTGCCAATGAGAACGTAATAGGCGAGTAGCATTATGTTCATCGGCTACTAACCAGTTAGCGATATAATATTGAACTAAAGCATTACCTTGCTCAGCGCCTTCTATAAGTTGGTTAATTTTCTTTTGGTAACTTTTCTTCTGTTGGCTAAAGCTGGCTTGGTAGCGTTTACCTTTAAAAGTGGTGAAATGATAAAGCAACGACCGGCTGGAGTAGTTTTTCGCTTGCCCTGAAATCATCAATGGTTCGTAGCGCCAGCGACGAACCGCGTTATAAATTGCGCGATTAAAGGTTTTATTTGGAAATGCATCGATTATATCAACATCTTTAACCGCGCCAGATTCATCTACGTCAAACTCTAACCAAACCCAGCCTTCAATACCTTTTTCGTAGGCTTCTTTTGGATATTTAGCATCAACTTTGTGGATCCTAAGTGGTGGAATATTAGCGGTTAGCTGGTATTGCTTGTCGTTAAAAACCGGCAATAAAGTATCTTGATAGCGTTCATAGCCAAATGTTTGCTTGAGTTTCTTTAATCGAATTTCAAGTAATTGAGGATCTTCTTTATCGGCTAACTCTTGTTCTATTAATCTGGCCGCTGATCGTGCTTCATCTAACCCATAGTCGGCAGCTAGAGAAAACCATGAATGTGCATCAATCAAATTTTTACTGACACCTTGGCCATAAAGATACATTACGCCAATATTATAAATGGCATCTTTATGTCCCAGTTTTGCCAAACGTTTGAATTCATCAAAAGCGGGTAAGTATTTTCCAGTGTTATAATCTAGGGTAGCCGAAAGTATGTCGGCTTTACTTTGACAGCTAAAAACCAGAGAAAATAGTAGGAAGGAATAAGTAAATAATTTCATTGTTAAAGTCTGCTGAAGTTATTCAGACGTTTACTGATAATAAGTATAAAAAGAGGGGGGAAGTGCATGCACAAACTCAATATCAACAATATCTTTAGCAATGAATGGGATAAATTTATTCTACTGTGTTTATTTGTTGATTGCTCTACTTTTTTAAGCTTTAAATAAAAAAAACGAGTTTTAACCTAACGGCTAAAACTCGCAAAAAAACCAAGAGTGTGTAATACCAAACGGATTCATTAATTGACCAACTTAGAGTTACACTAGCGAGCTTAGAACAAACAAAATGGGTTAAACATAGTTATTTTATATTTCATTCTTTTTGTGATGTTATCAGTTTGCTAGCGCACTCCCGAAGGGCGAGTTTAAAAGGCTTATATGCTGCGTTATTGATTTTGATAAGGGAATAACCATTCTCTTCAATCAATGCCTTGCCTCTAAGCCTTTCATTCTCGCTAAGTGATCAATAAATGAGTCTGCTTGGTATAAGGGAAAGTCCTTGTCTTGGTCATAGCCAAATAACCTCAATTGATACCTTAGTCAGTATTTTAAAGTTACTTGGCTATGAAATGTCGCTAGTAAAATAAGATACTACTAGCGACAAACTGGCTTTGTTAGACTTACTTAGAAGTTAAAACGAACACCAGCAACTAGTCTACGACCATCGGCGTAATAACCCGTTAGTGCTTGTTCAACACCTTTTTCTTGGTAACTAAATGTTTTCTCATCTGTTAAGTTAATGCCTTCAAGGGTAAAGGTAATGTTTTCATTTAAGTTATAAGAAAGGTTTGCATCAACTTGACCGTAATCATCAACATATCCAGGCCAACCTTCACCTGTGTCATAACCGGTACGGTAATTATATGAAATACGACCACTAAAAGTATCTGTTTCAAAATATGTACTTAAGTTAACAGTATGATCAGAGTTACCTGGGATAGTGACGTCATTGCCTTCACTATCTTTCGCTTGACCATCAACAAAAGTATAGTTTGCCGATAAGCCTATGCCTTCATATATCTCTTGTTGGTAGCCAAATTCTAAACCTTGAATTGTGCCACCTTTACCGTTGACAGGTCGGTTAATTAAAATCTCTACTCCTTCATGCATTTCTAGCGATGATTGTGTGTCGATAAATGATTGAATGTCTTTTAAGAAAAGCACGGCTGAAACAATACCTGCATCACTAAAGTACCACTCTAAACCTAAGTCAAACTGTGTTGCACGATACGGGTCAATGTCTGGATTACCACCAGTACCTGTTTGGGTTTCTTTATTATATGAGGTGGATGACGTCATTTTAGCGTAATCAGGACGAGACATTACTCGCGCTGCACTCATACGTAGCAATAAGTCTTCTTGTAAATCAACTGCAAGGTTTAAGCTTGGTAAAATATCAAAGTAACTTGTTGACTCATCAGTCCAAGCTTCACTACCAGTAGCGCCAACATAAGCTGCTGAACTTTGGTCGGTATAAACTAAACGTACACCCACGTTACCGCGTAAGCCTTCAGCATCTATGTCCGCTTTAATATAGGCAGCAGAGATTTTTTCACTGATATCAAAAGTACTGGCTTTAAGTAATCGATAATCCCAACCTAAGGCATCACCTTCATTACGAATTTTATTTGAGTCAGTTATTGCGTAATCTTTTAAAGTACCAGCAGAGCCTTGGCCAGATAAAAAATCTGAAGGCATAGCTAATGAGTAATCAGCCAAGCTCCAGTTTAAATCTTCTCGAGCATCAGTTGTATGTTTGGTATTGAAACGTGAATGGTCACGATACTTGGCACCAAATTTAATCGCGCTAAATACACCTAAGTCGATGTCTCGGCCAAAATCTACTTGCACATAACTTTCATCATCTTGGGCATCGTTACTATCGTAGCGTAAAAAATCTAATCCCCATTTGCTACCATCAGCAGGATCTGCACCATAGCTTGTTTTAACATCTCTAGCATCTGATGCATCATAACTATGTACATAATTACCGCCCCAACCAACACTGCGATCTGCTTCAGAGCCGCCACTACCTTCGGTATAGCCAAAGTGAATACTTGAGGTCCAAACATCTCCTTCATGATCAACTTTTAAGTCATATGAGCTTGTTTCTAATTTTGAGTTACGCACTTTGGTTTCATCAAGAATATTGTTGCTATCGGGTGATAATCCAAATGTTCCGCCAACAGCCATAGCTCCTACTTGGTTGTGCTCAATAATAGTAATGTCAGTGTATTCTGAGCCACCGTAACCCGCTAACCATAAAAAGTTTTGGTTCTCGTTATCCATTTCCATGGTGCTACTTAATGCATTGAAGGTTATTTCTGTGGCATCAGATGGACGATATTGCAAGGTTAGATTGCCACCAGTACGGATACGTTCTTGGCTAAACATAGCTGAGCCACCGCCACCAGGGCTGTATACATCTTCATGCACTGTGCCATCAGCCATAGTAATATCACGGTCGGTCCAACTCCATGCCTCAATACCGTCGCGACGTAAGTTACGTTCTTGGCGTACCAAAGATATTAATGCACCAAAGGTTTCATCTTCATTTTTCCAACTGTATAAGGCTGAAAGTTGTGGGTCTGTTTCACCAGAAACCTCTGAATATTGAGCTAAAACAGAGCCGGCAAATTTGTTTGCTTCTAAATCAAGTGGCTTACGTGTTCGAACAATAACAGTACCACCAATTGAACCTTCATCGATATCAGCTTCAGGCGTTTTATAGACTTCTAAACCTGAGACAATTTCTGATGGCAGCATGGTGTAGTTAAAGCCACGACTTGCGGCTGAGTTTGTCCACCAGTCAGCCGAACCGACTGCTTGGCCATTAAGTAATGTTCTATTTTGACTCTCTGTTGTACCACGAATACTGACACGCTCACCTTCACCAAAACTACGAGTAATTGACACGCCTGTGATGCGTTGGAGTGACTCGGCAACATTTTGATCTGGGAACTTACCAATATCTTCAGCGGTTACCGCATCGACTACTGAGTTTGAATAACGTTTTGTGTTTAAAGATTGCACGACACTGCCGCGAATACCGCGCACTTGTATTACTTCCACTTCTTCTGTTTTAGCTTGTTCTGCTGTGGCTTCTTCAGCAAAAGCCATAGTAGGGCTAGCAAGTAAACCTAGCATAATAGCTGATTTTACTGCGTTGTTCACCTTGTTAAATTTGTAGTGTTTCATATTGTATTCCACTTATTATATTTTTATGTTCTTGATGATTTAAAGAAGATAGCTATCTATGGTGTTACATAAATAAAGATATTCCTTGCGAACTTATTTGTTGCAGTAAAACAGTCGTGTATTTAGTAAAGTAACTCTTACCAATAGGCCGTTTGTTTTGTGTTACTAATGTTGTCTTGCTGGTAAAAGCATCAATACTAGCTAATTCCAAACTGAATAAATTAACACTTGGCAGTTAACATTAGCGCAACGGCATTCATCTAAAACTAAGCGGTTTGAATAGTCTTGAATTGGTGTGAAAAGTTGTGAAACATTAACGTATTGTTGTTATCTCACTGTTTTTTAAGGTGGTTGTTTTTGTGTTTTATTCTTGCTTTTACGGCATTAATTTAAAATAAGGAGATGTTTTGAAAGTTGTGAAGTAAATTTACTAACCGGTTATATGAATTTTTATGCAATAAAACGGTTAGTGATAGGTAATTTTTTTTATGCTAAATGTAGTCAACAGGTAAGGCCGTGGTATATTTAATTTCTTCCATGGCAAAGCTAGAGCTGATGTCAGAAAAGTCTACACGGGTGATAAGCTCTTTATAAAATCGGTCGTAAGCTTTCATATCAGGAACGACCACACGCAGTAAATAATCTACATCGCCACTCATGCGATAGAACTCAACAATTTCAGGGAAATCTTCTGCAACTTTAGCGAAGGTAGCTAACCAATCAGGGTTATGTTGATTGGTTTTTACCATAACAAAAATAGATAAACCCACGTTTAATTTTTCTGGATCAGCAAGCGCAACACGGCCCTTAATAACACCTGATTTTTCCATCGCTTGAATTCTTCTCCAGCACGGAGTCGTGGATAGACCAACTCGCTCTGCGATGTCACTGGTTGATAACGTACAGTCTTTTTGTAATATACTTAAAATATGTTTATCAAAAGAATCCATTTTACTGCCTTGTCGATTATATGCGGAATATAAAACTAATTAATGACCATATGTTAGCACTAAGTTGCTGACTTTATCTTTTCATGGGATTTATTTGCAATTAATAATGGATGGTAGCTTACGGGTATAATATCGATTGCTAAATACGTTAATATAAGTACAAGCTGTTTTTTGTGGAGGTAAAATGAAGAATAAACTTAAGAAATGGTGGTATACCGAATGCCCTTTTTGTCGAAAAGCTAGGTTGCTATTCATTTGGTTTATACTAATGTTAGTTATAGATTTCTTTTTCTTTCAATTGTTATTTTAGTGTCTGATTGCTTTTGCTCAACAGGAATTGCTATTTTCTAATATCTAGTAGGAAATATCTAGTAGGAAATATCGAGCAGGAAACAGGCTAAAACCACTTTGTCCCATCATAGGCTAAATATTATGTCAAAAGGACTACTTTGGAGCGACTCACAAGAGATTGCTTTGGATTTAATTGAACTACATCCTGACGTTGACCCATTTAAATTACACTTCACTGATTTAAGACTGTGGATACTTGATTTAGAACGCTTTGATGATGACCCAAAACATTGCGGAGAACGGGTACTCGAGGCTGTTCAATTAGCTTGGATGGCAGAGGTTGATTAGTTGAACTCTACTACTTTGGCCGTGATCGTCTGAAATTATTCAGTTTGAATAAACTTTATTTTACGTCAAAAAGCACTTTTATTTCACATGGTAGAATCGAAATGTCTTTTTCAAATCTATTGTAAATCGATTATTATAAATCCCTGCATTTTTAACAAATTCAAGCACTCTCTTGCTTTGCAGTAGGGTTAATATCATCTATACTTTCCAACATTAATAAAGTAGATAGTTACTATTCACCAAACATATAAGCAGTCAGTCAAATGCCCCAATCTAAACGCCCACTTTATATCCCTTATGCAGGTCCTTCACTATTAGAAACTCCTCTACTTAATAAAGGTAGTGCTTTTAGCAAAGAAGAGCGCGGTAGTTTCAACTTAACGGGCCTTTTGCCGCCACGTTTTGAAACTATTGATGAACAAGCTGAACGAGCATATCGTCAGTACAGCTGCTTTCAAACGAATATCAACAAGCATATTTATTTACGTGCTATTCACGATAATAATGAAACATTGTTTTTTAAATTAGTACAAAATCACCTTGCAGAAATGATGCCAATTATTTATACCCCTACGGTAGGCGATGCTTGTGAGCAATTTTCTGATATTTATCGTAGTTCACGCGGTTTGTTCATTTCTTATGAAGACAGATTTAATATTGATGACATGTTGCGTAACGCCACTAAAAATAAAGTAAAAGTGATTGTTGTTACTGATGGAGAACGCATTTTGGGTCTGGGCGATCAAGGAATTGGTGGTATGGGCATTCCAATTGGTAAGCTGTCTCTTTACACCGCTTGTGGTGGTATTAGCCCGGCGCATACCTTGCCGGTAATGCTCGATGTTGGTACTAATAATCAGAAGCTGTTAGACGATCCTATGTATATGGGAGCACGACATAAGCGTATTGATCAAGACTCATATGATGAATTTTTAGAGTTATTTGTTAGCGCAGTTAAACGTCGCTGGCCACATGTTTTATTGCAATTTGAAGATTTTGCTCAGCCTAATGCAATGCCTTTATTACAGCGCTATAAAGATAGAATTTGTTGTTTCAATGACGATATTCAAGGTACTGCGTCGGTTACTGTTGGTACTTTACTTGCTGCCTGTCGTAGTAAAGGCGCTAAGTTATCTGAGCAAAACGTTGCCTTTGTTGGTGCGGGCTCTGCTGGTTGTGGTATTGCAGAACAAATTGTAAGCCAAATGATGAGCGAAGGTCTTTCTGCCCAAGAAGCACGTGGCCAAGTATTCATGGTAGATAGATTTGGCTTGTTAACACAGGGCATGGAAGGTCTGCGTGACTTCCAGCAAAAATTAGTACAAAGCAGTGAATCTATTGCCTCTTGGGATGTTGCTGGAGAGTTCGCTTCACTTGTAGAGGTAATGCACGGTGCTAAGCCTGATATTCTTATCGGTGTTTCAGGTCAAGCGGGATTATTTACTGAACAAGTTATTACCGCGATGAAGTCTCATTGTGAAATGCCCATTATCTTCCCGTTAAGCAATCCTTCTCGTCAAGTTGAAGCAACGCCTAGCCAAGTTATTAATTGGACCAAAGGGCAAGTGATTATCGCAACGGGAAGCCCGTTTGAGCCAATTGAGTACGAAGGGAAAACCTATCCAATAGCCCAGTGTAATAATAGTTACATCTTCCCTGGTATTGGCTTAGCTGTTGTTGCGGCAAACATTAGTCGAATTACTGATGATATGTTAAAAGTGGCCAGTGAAACATTAGCGTCAGCATCACCTTTAGCTAATAATGAATCAGATGAACTACTACCCCCATTAACGGCCATTGCACAATTAAGTAAAGATATTGCTTTTGCTATCGCACAAGTAGCCTTTAGACAAAACTTAGCGCTACCTATGAGTGATGAAGAGTTACTCGCGAAAATAGAACGAAACTTCTGGAAACCTGTTTACCGTCAATATCGCCGAACAAGCGTTTAGGGCACTCTCCACAAAATCACATTGAATTGAGAGTCGATCATTAAACTAATGTTATTGCTTAATCGCGATTTCATTAGTTTTTTGTCCTACTTTCGTCTATAATGCGCCCAAAATTATAGCCATTTTGATAAATGGCTATATAAAAAATATATACATTTATATTTTTAACTTAACTTTAATCAATTTAAAAGGGCTTATCATGGCTATCGAACGTACTTTTTCAATCGTAAAACCAGACGCAGTTGCTAAAAACTTTATCGGTCAAATCTACAACCGTTTTGAAACTGCTGGTTTAAAAATTGTTGCTTCTAAAATGATCCACCTAAGCCAAGAAAAAGCTGAAGGTTTCTACGCTGAACATAGCGAACGTCCTTTCTTTGGCGCTTTAGTTTCATTCATGACTTCAGGTCCTGTAATGGTTCAAGTTTTAGAAGGCGAAAACGCTGTTCTTAAAAACCGTGAAATCATGGGTGCTACTAACCCAGCTGAAGCTCTTGCTGGTACTATCCGTGCTGATCTTGCTGATAGCATTGACGAAAATGCTGCTCACGGTTCTGATGCTTTAGAATCAGCAGCACGTGAAATTGCTTACTTCTTCTCTGACGAAGAGATCTGCCCTCGTACTCGTTAATTTCTATTTAATCTTCGCAAAGCTCATGACTTCGTTGTCGGCTGTACTCATTGACTAACGTCAACTCCGTGCAACCTCCTAGAACTCAATTTGCTTGCTTTGATTAAAAAATAAATTAATTTGAAAGGATTTTACTGATTTCGGTAAAATCCTTTTGTTATTTTAAGTGGATAGTAAATTCCCTTAAGATAACCTAGTAAAATTGCGGTTGTTGCTTAAAAAGCGTACAATGTGCACCTTGTTTTTTTAGGCTGCTTCGACAAGTAGTTTGATATTTGTTATTGAGAGTTTGTTGTATGAGTGAAGTAAACAGTAAAGTAAACCTACTTAATTTTGATCATAAAGGTATGCGTGAATACTTAGAATCTATTGGTGAAAAACCCTTTAGAGCTGATCAACTCATGAAGTGGATTTATCACTTTGGTTACAGTGACTTTGAGCAAATGACCAATATCAATAAAAAATTACGTGAAAAATTACAACGTAATTGTGTGATATCAGCGCCAGAAATCTCTGAAAAACAAGTGTCAGAAGACGGAACTATTAAATACGCCTTAAGACTTGAAGGTGGACAAGAAGTAGAAACAGTCTGGATCCCTGAAAATGACCGTGCAACCTTATGTGTGTCTTCTCAGGTTGGCTGCGCATTAGAATGTACTTTCTGTGCAACGGCACAACAAGGCTTCAACCGCAATTTATCTATGTCTGAAATTATTGGCCAAGTATGGCGTGTCGCCAATGATATTGGTGCAACCCGCATTGCTGGTACTCGACCTATTACTAATATAGTAATGATGGGCATGGGTGAACCATTATTAAATATGAAAAACTTAATCCCAGCACTTGATACCATGCTAAATGATTTAGGTTACGGCTTATCTAAGCGACGCGTAACAGTGAGTACATCGGGTGTTGTGCCTGCATTAGATATGCTTAAAGCTAAAATCGATTGTGCTTTAGCTATTTCTATTCATGCACCGAATAATAAGTTACGTGATGAATTAGTACCGATTAATAAAAAATATCCATTAGAAGACTTTATCGCTGCAGCAGGTCGTTATATCGATGGTTCAAAAGCGAATAAACAAGCAACGATTGAATACGTGATGCTTGATCACGTCAATGATAGTACTGACCAAGCACATGAATTAGCGCATGTATTAAAAGGTTTACCAAGTAAAATTAATTTAATTCCCTTTAACCCTTACCCTGGTTCTCCTTACAAGCGTTCAAGTAATTCTCGTATCGATCGTTTTGATAAAGTATTACAAAGTTATGGCTTAACGGTTATTACCAGACGTACACGTGGCGATGATATTGATGCTGCTTGCGGACAGTTGGCTGGCGATGTTTTTGACAGAACTAAGCGTAGCGCTTTTAGTGCAGCTAAGAATGCTGAAATAAGTTCATTGAAAGATCAATCTAAAGCTGACACTATCTCTATCAAAGTAGTCTAGCCGTTATTTTACTGATTTTAGTGAAAAATATCCAAAAGCAATATGTTTAATATTCAGTTATTGGTTTTGATATTTGAAGCAAGGGTATTATTGGCTATTTAAGCTATTTAAAAATAATCACCGAGTTCGTGAAACGGGTATAACAATTAGAGGCGGGTAACGCATTGCATATTATGATTAAAGCTATGGCTAAAAATATTCGTCCAATACTTCTAACTGCGGTTTCGTTAACGCTATTAAGTAGCTGCGTTACCCAAAGCTTTGAAAATAATGAACCTATTGTTAAAACTCAAGCTAATCGTGATGAAATGGCGGCAACCCGTATTTCATTAGGCTTAGGTTATTTAAGAATGGGTAACATGTCTCAAGCAAAACTTAACCTTGAAAAAGCTAAGGGATTCTCACCGGGCTTAGTTCAAGTACACACTGCATTTGCTCACTATTATGAAACAGTAGGTGAAAGTAAACTTGCTATTGAATCATTTGAACAAGCCTTACTTATTAAGGCGGACAGTGCAGATACCTTAAACAATTATGGTGTGTTTTTGTGTCGACAAGGTAAAATCGACGCTGCAGAAGTTCAGTTTTTAAAAGCGATAGCGGTACCTAGCTACCTATTGGTATCACAAAGTTATGAAAACCTCGCATCATGTTATCTACAAAGTGATGATTTTGAAAAAGCTGAAATGTATTTGAACAAAGCAATATTTCACAGTCCAAATAGAACAACAACATTATTACAAATGGTGCGTTTACAGTATTCCATGGGTGATTACCAAGAAAGTAAACGTTTTTTACAGAAATTTGAACGAAACACTCAACGTTTTACTGCTGACTCCTTAGCATTAGCTTATAAAATATATAGGAAGTTAGGTAAGCGCCGTACTGCAAGTAATTACGGTAATATGTTAGTGAAAATGTATCCTCAATCATGGGAAAGTAAGCAATATTTACTCAATGAATTAAACTTTATTGAAGCTGATGAATTAGCCCAAAAATACCAACGAACTCAAAGAGAAAAAAATAATACATTATCGACTTCGAGTAATAAGCGTGTGGTAAAACTTTCACCGAAAAAGGCTGCGAATACACCTTTTACCCATAGCGTTAAAATGAGTACTCCGGCGATAAAAACTAATGTGACAGCAGCCACTGTACCAAATACTGCTGCTGTAACTACAAAAGTGGCAACATCATCATTACCAATCATTACTACAGCCCAACCAATAACTAGCTCGGGTGGAGCATTACTTTCTACGACTGTGGTAGGAGGCAATACTGTGACGAGTAGGTCGAAAAATGACACAGTCGTAGCTAAAACAGAAAAGGCTTTGCTGTTTCATGAACCTATAGCGCAAGTAACCCCTGTCATGAATGATAAAGCAGTATACCAACAGTCTGTTTCAAGTCTTAATGATCCGACATCTACCCAACCGGTACCCGCAACACGAGATGTACCTTTACCGGAAGCACTGCCAGAGCCAGTACCTGAAAAAATTGAAATAGAAAGTGTGGCAGTTAACGAGCTAAGTAAAAACGCTGAAAAAATTGATGCTCAGGAGGTTTTGCATACCGTAACCCCAGGTGAAAGTTTATACAGTATTTCGATGAAATATAATGTCAAAATTAAAGCATTACATCAGTGGAATAATATCTCCGAGAAAAACAAAATCCGCATAGGCGATAAACTCTATGTCGTTGATCCTCAAACAGTGAAAAATATTAATGAATAATGAAGTATCTCCTGCTAATCAAGTAGGTAAAGAAGAAGCAAGTAGTATCACCGATGAAATTACTGAACTAAGTGAAGATATGGAAATGGTGAGTCCAGGTACTATGTTGCGTGACGCGCGTAAAAAACTATCACTATCACAAGAACATATCGCCAGTAAATTAAATTTTAAAGTCGGTATTGTGATAAATATTGAAGAAGATATTTTTGACCCATTAATGCCCGTTACTTTTAATCGAGGTTACCTTGCCAATTATGCTAAATTAGTTGGTGTTGAAGTAGAAGATGTCTTGGCTAGTTATGATGCAGTTAATGCTGCAACCACCCAACGAAGTGAAATGTTGAGCTTCTCTAAAGAAACGTCTAAACAAGCAGAACATAGTCGTGTTATGTGGCTGAGTTATCTTATCGTAGCAGTGCTAGTTGGTTTAACTATTTTATGGTGGTTACAAGAAAGCAAACAGCAAGCGAGTGAATCATCAAGTGTCATTCCAAGTACTGTAATTGAACTTAACAAGGTTGACGATGAAGTCACTGTGAACAATGTTGAATCCACTGCTTTAAGTAAAGAGCCTGTGGTAACTGCTAACAGTGCTAAAACACCGGGAAATACAAATGAAATAGAAAAAGAAGCAGAGCTAGTTATAGTTGCGGAACAATCTACTGATGATGCTATTAGTACTACTGTTAGCACTACCAGTACCAGTAGTACTATTACTCCATTAGCTAATGCATTAATTAATGAAGTTTCCCAACCAGCAGTAGCTGTAATGAGTACGGCTGTGTTTACATTCAAAGGTGATTGTTGGGTGAATATTTTCGATGCTACCGGTGAGCGAATTGCTTGGGGTGTGAAAAAATCGGGCTACGTAATGACAATTCAAGGCGTAGCACCGCTACGCATTACGGTTGGAAAGCCTGAGTTAACCAGTATTGTTTTTAATGATCAACCCGTAGACATGTCGATTTTTAATGTGGGCAATATCGCTAAGTTTAACTTGCCGATTGTCGAGTAGTTGTTTACAGATTGATGCTTAATCAATGACTACCTTACTTAAATAAAAAATATAAAGAAAAATTATGTTTAAAGAATCCCCAATTATACGCCGTGTTTCTCGTCAAATTATGGTCGGTAATGTACCCGTTGGCGGCGATGCACCTATCACTGTGCAGTCAATGACAAATACATTGACTACAGATGTTGCTGCTACAGTCGCACAAATTAAAGCGCTTGAAGCGGTAGGTGCCGATATAGTACGTGTAAGTGTACCAACGATGGACGCTGCAGAAGCCTTTCGTGAAATAAAAAAGCAAGTGAATGTACCATTAGTGACCGATATTCACTTTGATTATCGTATTGCTCTTAAAGTTGCTGAATATGGCGCGGATTGCCTGCGTATTAATCCAGGCAACATTGGTAATGAAAACCGAATTCGCAGTGTTGTTGAGAGTGCACGAGATAATAATATCCCGATTCGCATTGGTGTTAATGGCGGCTCATTAGAAAAAGATATCCAAGAAAAATTTACTGAGCCTACACCTGAGGCACTGTTAGAGTCAGCTATGCGTCATGTTGACATACTAGACAGATTGAACTTTGACCAGTTTAAAGTGAGCGTTAAAGCCTCTGATGTTTTTTTGGCAGTAGAGTCATATAAATTATTAGCCAAACAAATTGATAATCCATTACATTTAGGTATCACTGAAGCTGGCGGATTACGCTCAGGCTCAGTTAAATCATCAGTTGGCTTAGGTTTATTACTTGCACAAGGCATTGGTGATACTTTACGTATCTCTCTAGCGGCAGACCCAATTGAAGAAATTAAAGTCGGTTTTGATATTTTAAAATCACTTAAATTACGTAGTCGTGGCATTAACCTTATTGCATGTCCAAGCTGTTCTCGACAAGAGTTTGATGTGGTATCAACGGTCAACGCTTTAGAACAGCGCATTGAAGATATTATGACGCCGATGGATGTATCCATTATCGGCTGTATTGTTAATGGCCCAGGTGAGGCTATGATCTCTGATCTTGGCTTAACGGGAAGTAGCAAAAAGAGTGGTTATTACCTGGATGGTATTCGTCAAAAAGAACGCTTTGATAACAATGATCTTGTTGATCAGCTAGAGAAGCGTATCCGTGCCAAGGCACACTCAATAAGTGAACGCCTTGATGAAAAAAACAAAATAGATTTTAAAACCAAAGATTAAGTACAAAATTTGAAGCGAAGATAGACAGTATATTTTGATAATAAAGGCTAACGTCTACCTACCTTAATACGTAGACCAGAATGCACTTAATTCACTATGGTTTATTCAAGTCCAATTATTAGGTATACTGCGCGCTGCGCAAATTTAACACAGTAGTTAGCGCTGAAAGGTAATACTTTAAAAAGTGACCTTATCAGCCCTTTTAAAGAATAAAAAAGAGAGACCCCTCAGTGGCTAAACAAAAGGCTCTACAGGCAATTCGTGGCATGAACGATTGCCTTCCAAATGAAACTAATATTTGGCAAATGGTTGAAGCAGTACTTCGACGTGTTGCTAGCAATTATGGTTTTGCTGAAATTCGCATGCCAATTGTTGAGTCAACAGCAGTATTTAAACGCGGTATTGGTGAAGTAACCGATATTGTTGAAAAAGAAATGTACACTTTTGATGACTTAAATGGTGATAGCTTAACCTTACGTCCAGAAGGCACTGCAAGTTGTGTGCGTGCCGGTGTTCAACATGGTTTACTGTACAATCAAGAACAACGTCTTTGGTATATGGGACCTATGTTTCGCCATGAAAGACCACAAAAAGGTCGTTATCGTCAATTCCATCAATTTGGCCTAGAGGCCTTTGGAATTGCGACTCCTGATATAGACGCTGAAATTATTTTGCTTACTGCGCGTTTATGGCGGGAACTTGGCATCAATGAGTTTGTCACACTAGAGTTGAATTCATTAGGATCTAACGAAGAGCGTGCTAATTATCGCGAAGCCTTGATTGCTTATTTAACTGAGCATGAAGCGTTACTCGACGAAGACTCTAAACGACGTATGCATACTAATCCGCTACGTGTGCTGGATAGTAAAAATCCTCAAGTACAAGAAGCATTGAATAATGCACCTAAGTTGTCAGATCACTTTGGTGAGGAAACCAAAGCGCATTTTGATACCTTGTGTGCTCGATTAGATGCTGCGGGAGTTAAGTACGTATTAAACGAGCGTTTAGTACGAGGTTTAGATTATTATAACCGTACCGTATTTGAATGGGTTACCGATACATTAGGCGCTCAAGGCACTATTTGTGCTGGTGGTCGTTACGATGGTTTAGTTGAGCAACTCGGTGGTAAAGCAACGCCTGCATTTGGTTTTGCTTTAGGCATTGAACGTTTAATTTTAATGTTAACTGAATTAGAGCAAGTAAAGAATATTCGACCTCAGGTTGATGCCTATGTAGTGATATTAGGTGATGATGCACAAGTTACGGCTAACAAATTAGCTGAGCAATGGCGCGATCAAGTACCAGAATTAAGATTACAATGTCACTGTGGTGGCGGTAATATGAAGAAACAATTAAAGCGCGCCGATAAATCTGGTGCACAAATCGCGTTAATCTTAGGTGATGATGAAATTGCTCAAGAGAAAGTTATGGTGAAATACTTACGCGGACAAAAAGAACAGCAAAGCGTGGAGTTTACCCAAATTTCAAGTTTGTTATCTGAATTAATTTAACGGCTGTAAGCCAAGGTGAAGTAGTGGAAATTTATCAAACGGAAGAACAACAAGTAGAAGCGATTAAAGGTTACTGGGCACAAAATGGTAACACTATTATTGCGGGTATTGCCTTAGGCTTAGCAGGTTTTATCGGCTTTAACCTTTACCAAGATGATAAGTTTGAACAAGAACTAGCTGTCTCAGATAGCTATCAAGCACTTATCGAACAAAGCAGTAAAGATGCAAAAGCTTTTACTGAAAATGGTGAGAAGTTTATTAGTGAAAATGGCGATAATAGCTATGTTTCTTTAACTGCACTGGCTTTAGCGAAAGAAGCTGCTTCGCATAAAGACTGGACACAAGTTCAAAAGCACTTAACTACAGCAATCAACTCAGCACCAACTGATGGTATTAAAGCTATTGCAAGTTTACGTTTAGCACGTGTGCAAGTGCAACTTGAACAATACTCAGATGCCTTAGCGACGTTAAGTAATAATTTACCAGAATCATTTACTGCTGCTATTGAAGAGATTAAAGGTGATGCGTATTTACAACAAGGTAAAAACGATCTTGCACGCAATGCATATCAAGCAGCTATTGCCGCTGATGGCATTGCTACAAGCCCAAGCTTACAAATTAAATTAGATGATTTAGCACAGGTAACTACCTTACCTAGTAAAGAGTTAGTCGCTGCTCCTGTAGTTACAGAGCCTGTAGTTAAGTAATTTATTGGTTGTTTAGCCGAATCATTTATTCTTGTTAATAAGGCAAAGTATGCGTTGTTTTGATAAAATTTTTTTTAAAGGTCTTAGTACTAAAAAGATACTAGCTATCGCCTTATTGTCTTCAAGCTTACTTGCTTGTTCATCAAATGATGATGAAGACCCTAGTACTAAGGTTGCTGAGCTCACAGAGTTAGATAATGCTTTCGATGTTGAAGTATTATGGGATCGTAGTGTTGGTGATGGCGTTAGTGATTATTTTTCACGGATAAAGCCTATTGTTGCTTACAATAAAGTTTATAGTGCAAGCCGTATGGGCGATGTTATTGCTTTTGAAAAAGAGAGTGGCAAAAAAGTTTGGCAAGCCGATTTAAGTGACATCAAAGGTGAACGCAGCTTTTGGGATAGCCGAGTTTCAGCTTTAGTTGCAGGTGGTCCAACGGCAGGTCTGAATAAAATATTTATCGGCACCGAAAACGGTGATGTCTTTGCCCTTGATGCAGCAACAGGTGAGCTAGTATGGCAGAGTAAAATAAAGGGTGAAGTCATTACTCCGCCAGCTATTGACTCTGGCATTTTAGTTGTTAATTCGGCTTCAGGAATACTTAAAGGTTTTGATGCAAATACCGGTGATGAGTTATGGAAAGTTGAGCAAGATGTTCCTGCATTGACATTACGAGGTATTAGCACACCTGTTATTGCATCCGGTGGTGTACTTGTTGGCTCCGGTAAAGGTGAGCTAGGCGTTTACATTCTTGAAAAAGGTCAGGCAGGTTGGACAACAGAGGTAGGTGAAGCAACGGGATCAACAGAATTACAACGCGTTATCGATGTTGATGCCGCCCCTGTCGTTTTTGGTGATAAAGTTTATGCTATTTCTGCCCGTGGCAACTTAGTTGCTATCGAATTGAAATCAGGTAGCATATCGTGGAAACGTCAATACTCGTCATATAGACAAATAGCGGTTCATCGAAATGATATTTTTATTACCAATACCAGCGGCCATGTCTACGCACTTAATCGTATTAACGGTATTGAACGCTGGAGCAATCTAGAATTAACAAACCGTGGAGTAACTGGTCCCGCCGTTGTTGATAGATATATCGTTGTGGGTGATTTTGAAGGTTACTTGCATTGGCTAGATCAAGACACTGGTGAGATAGTCTCTCGTCATGAAGTCGATAGCAGTGGTATACACTCAACGCCAACCGTTGTTGATGATGTAATGTATAGCCAATCACGTGATGGTGACTTGCAAGTTATTATCACACCAAAAATTATCAGTGCTGCACAATAAGCAGTCCTGGTTTAGTTGATTGTTTTTAGTTGATTGTTTTTAATAAAGATCAACTAAAGTTAATAACGGCTCCAATGCAAATTGCATTAGGAGCCGTTACTTGTTTTTAGCAATATCATTTTGAGTAATACTACCTTGGCTAACCAGGTTGAGAGTTTTGCTTTTACTTTTGATATTTAGTTTTTATATTTGTTTGAAAGATTGTGCATTACTCGCTTGCATAGTTTTTCCTTTGAGGTGCTCATGCTTCCTGTAGTTGCTCTTGTTGGCCGTCCTAATGTAGGAAAATCAACGTTATTTAACCGTTTAACCCGTAGTCGAGATGCGCTTGTCGCTGATTACCCTGGTCTAACTCGTGATCGTCAGTATGGTCAAGCTGAAGTAGAAGAACATCCCTTTATTGTTATTGATACCGGTGGTATTAATGGTGATGAAAAAGGCATTGATGTGAAAATGGCTGAACAGTCGTTGATGGCGATAGAAGAGGCTGATGCAGTACTCTTTTTAGTTGATGCTCGCGATGGTTTGACTGCGGCAGATCATGGTATTGCTGATCACTTACGTAAACAAAATAAAAAAATATTTGTGGTTGCCAATAAAATTGATGGTATTCATGGTGATTCAGCGGTTGCAGAATTTTACTCGTTAGGCTTAGGCGAGCATGTTCACCAAATTGCAGCTGCTCATGGCCGTGGTGTTACACAACTATTAACACTTGCTTTAACTCCTCATATTGAAGCCTTAGCTAACCCAGTTAAGCCTAAAGTTGAAGGCGAAGAGAATGATGAGTTTTCTGATGATTTTGAGGAGGAGCTTTCTGAAGAAGAGCTTGCTAAAAAATTAGAAGGTGAACCACAAGAAAATGACAAAATAAAGTTAGCGATTATTGGCCGTCCTAATGTAGGAAAGTCCACGCTAACTAACCGAATCTTAGGTGAAGAGCGTGTTGTTGTTTACGATATGCCAGGTACCACTCGAGATAGTGTTTATATTCCAATGGAACGTAATGGTCGTGAATATACGTTAATCGATACCGCAGGTATTCGTCGCCGTAAAAATGTTACTGATGTAGTAGAGAAATATTCAGTGATTAAAACTTTACGTGCTATTGAAGATGCTAACGTTTGTCTTCTTATTATTGATGCTCAAGAAGGTATTAGCGATCAAGATTTAAGCTTACTTGGTTTTATCCTTGAAGCTGGACGTTCACTTGTTTTAGCGGTCAATAAATGGGATGGCCTAGAAGACCATGAAAAAGATCGTATTAAGACTGAGTTGGATCGTCGCTTAGGTTTTATTGACTTTGCCCGTATTCACTTTATCTCTGCTTTACACGGAACGGGTGTAGGTCATTTATATGAATCTGTTGAAGAAGCGTTTGTTTCTGCAACTAAACGTATATCTACGGCAATGGTAACTAAGATACTTGATATGGCGGTTTTTGATCATCAGCCTCCTTTACATCAAGGTCGACGTATTAAGCTGAAATATGCCCATGCAGGTGGTTATAATCCACCTATCATTATCATTCATGGTAATTCAGCGAAGAAATTACCTATATCTTATAAACGTTATTTAATGAACTACTATCGTAAATCATTAAAAATGATGGGAACTCCTATTCGTATTCAATTTAAAGATACCTTGAACCCATTCGCAGGTAAGAAAAAGTTAAATTATACCGAACAGAAGAAAATAGCTCGTGCTACACAGGGTTATAAAAAAGATTAATACCTATCGCAACTTGCTAGTTACCGCTAGCAAGTTGCAATTTATGCCTTATTTTAATAAGGTGTATACTCATGATACTTCAAAATGTCTGTTTCAGGACGCCTGAGCGATTCATGATCAAGGCGCGTATTTTATTAATGGTTGTTCCCTTAATTACATACGCAACGACGAGCATGATTTACTCAGGCGCCCCGCAAGGCGAGTTTAAAAGGCTTATATGCCGCGTTATTGATTTCGACAAGGGAACAACCACTCTCTTCAATCAAAGCCTTGCCTTTAAGCCTTTTAATTCTCGCTGAAACGAGTATTTCGAGGTAACATGAGTATAACTACGCTCCACATTTTATCTTCCTATGATAGATAGTTGAAAAATATGGCTGAACAAGCAATCTTAACTGACCCAACTAAACCATCTGCGCGAAACCTCGCTTTTTTAAAAGCAGGTGCACCGATCACTATTGATATTTCCACCCCCGCCGGACAAAAAAGAAAGTTTAATACCTACTTTATCGGCTACTTACCAAAAAAATATGTATTAATCGAGTTTCCTGAAGCGTCAAAGCTGGGCAATTTTTCTCAATACATTGGTCAAGGTACTGTCATTACAGTTCGTGGTCTTATTGAAGGGCGAGATGGTGCTGCAGTTGCTTTCATTAGTAGTGTTAAGCAAACCTTGCAAATACCTTCTCGTATTATGGTATTAGATATTCCTAATACCGTGACATTACAACAGTTACGTTCTTCTGTTCGCATTGATACGCAAATCCAAGCCAAAGTTAAAATAGATGATGTTTACTGGCAAACCACGATGAGCAACCTCTCTGTCGATGGAGGCCAACTTGATATTATTAATGGTGAGAAGCTGGTGTTGGCTGAGAATAAAGTCATTGAAATTGTCATGGAAAGAAGTGCAGGGGAAAGTTACATAAAATTTAACGCTACCGTTTGTAATATTAAGCAGCAAGTTGATGGCATATCTTTTGGTGTTAAATTTAATAAAGTGGGTAAAGAACAGGTGATAGAGTTACTTTATCAAGCATTAATCTGACACAATGCAGTTTTTTCCTTTTGACTTTGCTTTGTATAATGCATCATCAGCACGCTTTAAAACAGTATCGATAGTATCCTCGTTAGTCACTTCCGTTAACCCTAAGCTAATGGTAACTTGTTGTTGATTAGAGCTTAATAAATTAGTGCTGTTGGCAACTTTCGAGCGTAATTGTTCAGCAATGATTTGACCTTGATTAATATCGGTGTTGATTAAAAGTATCACAAACTCTTCACCACCCCAACGAGCAACAAAGTCACTTTTTCTGATATTATTATTTAATGTCTCAGCCAACGATTTCAGTACTTTATCACCAACATGATGCCCTTTGGTATCGTTAATGTTTTTGAAGTTATCAACATCAATAAATATCACCGATAACGGATTGTTATTACGTTTTTTGAGTAATGAAAATTGTGCTAATTGTTCATGAAAACTACGTCTGTTAGGCAGTTCAGTTAGCTCGTCAATACTGGCCAATCGGTCTAGTTTTAAATGAATTTTTTTAACATAAAGTACAATGATCAAACTGATAAGTAAGGTGATAACAGCAGAGATGAAAATATTGAGGTAAAGAGTTTCTTTCGCTAGCTTGGTGAAGTTATTAACATTGGCTTCAACGATAAGATACAAATCTAATTCTTCAATATATTTTCTATTGAGTAAGTAAGCCTCACCAGCCTGGTTGTAATCAAAAACCTGACTGCCCTTGCCTATGATATCAGGCAGTTGATTTGCTAATTCAGGGATGTCGCTAAGGTTCTGTAACTTATTGACACTTTGTTCAGCAATCACTACTTTGCCCTTTTCGTCGACAAAATAAACAGAAAACTGATAGCGTTGCCTAAATATCTTAAGCATATCATTGATGTAAGAGGTTTTGAGCCCTATACCTGTAGCCCCGATCATATGATAATCACTATCAAGGATTTTATGGTTGATAAACATGATCAGTTCGCTGCCCATATGGGTATTATAATCAATGTTGATTTCGTTTAACTCAGGAGCTTTTTGAAAGTCAAAATACCATTGGTTATTAGGGGTGTTTTTATCAACAGTATCTAACATTCCTTTGGCTGTGTAGTAGCTTTTACTTTTTTCAGAGACTAAAAAAGCGGTGAACATTTGATATTTATTTTGAATCGTTTCTAAGTAACGTACAATTTGTTGCACGTCATCTTCTTCATGTGATAGCCAGTCGATCAAAAAGGTATCGTGCGCCATCATCGAGGCAATGAGGTTAGGCTCGATTATATTTTTCTGAATTTCAGTATATATATTATCTATAGTGAGCGGCAGGGCGCTATTTTTTAATTGTTCACGAGTTGTTTCCATCGAGGTTAAATAGTTAATTACCGTTAAGGTGGTAGACAAGGTAAAAACTAGGGTAGTGATAATAAAAACAATTCGGTAATTAAAACGCATAATTAAGCAGTATTAGTAAATATCTAATGAAATCATAACAGTTAATTACCTTTATATCTAAATATCTAAGTATTTTGAAGTGACTTTGATAGCAGCAAGCTTTACTGAGTAGGCTTAGTCGCATTAAGTTTCAGCGAGGTCGTAAAAGATGAAATTGTATTTTTAAAATAAAAAAAAGCACCATTCAATGGTGCTTTTAATAGTATAAATCATAAAGATAAATACTTTATCGCATTAATTAACGCTAATGATTAAGCTGATTTTTTAGCTTTACGGCTAAATACAAAACCAGTAATAGCTAAGCCTAAAAAAGCGATAGAAGTAGGCTCAGGCACGTTAACGATAGGTACGTTAGGAGTGTTATCGTATGTATAAGTTACCTCAAGCAGCAGAATCAATTAGGGTAGTAAATAATGGTTGGCCGCCATCAGCAATATTAATGATAGTGGTGTTATATCACCCGCGCACTTAAGCGCCCATCACTAAGCTGTAAGCTGATTTCTTCGTCAGGAGAAAGTTGTGCAACTTTAGTGACGACTTCGTTTTTACTATTACGGGTAACACTATAACCCCTTGCAATTGTCGCTAGGGGGCTAACAAGCTGTAATTGTTCAATTACGTGCACAAAGCTTTCACTTTTATGTTGTAACGCATTTTGCATCGCTTGTATGATCCTATGCTCACTTTGGCTTATGTGCTGTTGCTGTAATTGAATGTTTTTTATCGGTGATTGTTGTAATAGTCTTTGACTAAGCTGGGAGGGTTCACTCTTTATATGCAACATACTACGTTTTATCGCTTGTTTTAAACGTAGAGCTAATTCGTCAGCTTTTTGCTGCTGCAATTGTAATTGCTGTTCAGGGTGAACTTGCGACAAGCGGTGCTGAAAATAGTCTTGTTTACTCGTTAAAGAAGCTAACTTCCCTTGATGGGCTTTTATCAGGCGTTGTTTAAGCATTAATACTTGATTCAGTAACTCACTACTATCACTAGATACTAACTCGGCTGCAGCGGACGGTGTAGGGGCACGTAAATCGGCGACATAATCACTTAGCGTAGTATCAATTTCATGACCCACAGCGCTAATGATAGGTAATACACTTTGATAAATAGCATGAACGACACTTTCTTCATTAAATGGCCATAAATCTTCTAATGAACCACCTCCTCGACCAACAATGAGTACATCACACTCTTTACGGATGTTGGCAGTCTCAATAGCATGACAAATATCACCCTTTGCATATTCTCCTTGAACAAGAGCAGGATAGATAATTGCTTTTATATTGGGGTTTCGGCGTTTAAGTACTGATAAAATATCTTTAACAGCTGCGCCAGTAGGAGAGGTTACTATACCAACGCAGGCAATGTGTTTAGGTAGTGGTTTTTTATTGGCTAAATCAAAGAGTCCTTTAGCGTTTAAGCTGTTTTTAAGCTGCTCGTATTGCTGACGAAGCATACCTGTGCCAGCATCTTCCATATGTTCAATGATTAATTGAAAATCACCTCGAGGTTCATACAAAGAAACTTTTGCTCGAACCAATACTTGTTGGCCATTAGAGGGAGAGGCACCAGTACTTAATCGTACGCGCCTATTACTGCCTTTAAACATGGCACATTTAACTTGTGACTTTGCATCTTTTAATGACAAGTACCAATGACCCGAGCCAGCAGCAATAAAATTAGATATTTCACCAGTTAACCAGACAGTATTTAGTTCACTTTCTAAAATGAAGCGCACTTTTCTCGTTAATTCGCTAATTTGTAAAATATGCTGTTGGGTCATAATGCCGAGGTAATGTTTTTTAGTATTGATAGGCAGCTAGTATATCAAGTCTATTAAAATAATATCGAACTCATCATGATAATATCATAAGCCTCACCTCTAGTGTTTAGCGACTTTTTTAACTTTTTATACTTTCTTGTCATACAGCTATTTAGTTGACATACCTGTCAATAATTAGCGTTTTTGACGTTAAATCAAATTATATTCTAATAAAAAATGTATTTCGGCACTATTTTTGCGTTGTTTTATAGCGAGTTGATAAAATTTATAAAAATAGGTTTACCTAAAACAATAAAACGGTTAAAATTCTGCCGCAATATTCACTCCCTAACCAACCTTTTTAGAGAGATGTTGCGATGCTAAGAATTGCCCAAGAAGCTTTAACTTTTGATGACGTATTACTTGTACCTGCTCATTCAAAAGTACTCCCACACACGGCTGATTTAAAAACTAAATTAACCCGTAAAATTAATTTAAATGTACCTATGATTTCTGCGTCTATGGACACAGTAACTGAAGCGCGCCTAGCTATTACGTTAGCGCAAGAAGGTGGTTTAGGTTTTATTCATAAAAATATGACCATTGCTGAACAAGCACAGAATGTTTCTCAAGTGAAGAAATATGAAAGTGGCATTGTTTCTGATCCTATTACAGTAAGTAGTGACTTCACTATTGAACAAGTGATGCACAAAGCTGACGATGTTGGTTTTTCAGGCTTCCCTGTTGTTGATGATAATAACAACTTAGTTGGTATCATCACAGGTCGTGATTTACGCTTTGAAACGGATTTAACTAAACCTGTTGCTTCATTGATGACTGTTAAAGAAAACTTAGTAACAGTAAAAGAGGGCGCTGCTCGCGAAGAAATTTTAGGTTTAATGCATGAAAACCGCATTGAAAAAATTCTAGTGGTTGACGATGCTTTCAAACTTGTTGGTTTAATTACTGCAAAAGATTACCAAAAAGCAGAAAACAAACCTGACGCTTGTAAAGATGAGTTAGGCCGCTTACGTGTTGGTGCTGCTGTTGGTGTTGGTGCTGGTACTGATGAACGTATCGACGCATTAGTTGCTGCTGGTGTTGATGTTTTATTAATTGATACTTCACATGGTCACTCTCAAGGTGTTCTTGACCGTGTTAAAGAAACACGTAATAAATACCAAGACTTACAAATTATTGCTGGTAACGTAGCAACAGCTGCAGGTGCAAAAGCAATGGCTGATGCTGGTGTTGATGCGGTTAAAGTAGGCATAGGCCCAGGCTCAATTTGTACTACACGTATTGTTACCGGTGTTGGTGTGCCGCAGTTAACGGCTATTTCAAATGCAGTTGAAGGTCTAAAGGGTACTGGTATTCCAGTTATCGCTGATGGCGGTATTCGCTTCTCTGGTGATATTGCTAAAGCATTAGTTGCTGGCGCGCACTGCGTTATGGTTGGTAGTATGTTAGCCGGTACTGAAGAAGCACCAGGTGAAGTTGAACTTTACCAAGGTCGTTACTACAAGTCTTACCGTGGCATGGGCTCTTTAGGCGCTATGGCGCAAAAAGACGGTTCAAGTGACCGATACTTCCAAAAATCTGAAGGTGAAGCAGACAAATTAGTACCAGAAGGTATTGAAGGTCGCGTTGCATATAAAGGCCCTGTAGCGGCAATTATTCATCAGCAAATGGGTGGCTTACGTTCTTCAATGGGCTTAACGGGCTCTAAAGATATTGAGACAATGCGTACTAAGCCTGAGTTTATGAAAATAACTTCAGCAGGTATGGGTGAGTCACATGTACACGATGTAACCATCACCAAAGAAGCCCCTAACTATAGAATGGGGTAAACTCGGTTGAGTTATTTAAGTTCGATTTCGGCGTTGCAAGTGCTCATTGACTATCGTCAACTCCGCGCTAGCGCCTTGAACTAGAACTCAAATATTCTCAACTTGGTGTTGCTAAAAAAACATAATTGATGATGGCTAAAGCTTATCATCAAAACAAATTCAAGTAGGCCGAGCTGATATCTCATAGAGATAAAAGCTTGGCCTGTTTATATTTAAATATTGCTCTAAATGAACGAGCTTTAGGCAAAGCGTTTGAGTGATTAAGCAAATGAGTTTATGTTTATAAATGATTTTGTTTAATTACGAAAACAATGCAGCATAAAGTTTGTTCATGACGAGCAGCTAAAGGTAGGAAAACAACCATGAGTAAAGACATTCATGATCACCGCATACTAATTTTAGATTTTGGTTCTCAGTACACTCAACTTATTGCACGTCGCGTACGTGAAATTGGTGTTTACTGTGAGCTTTGGTCTTGGGACGTAACTGAAGAGCAAATTAAAGGCTTTAACCCAACAGGTATTATTCTTGCTGGTGGTCCAGAGTCTGTAACTGAAGAAAATTCTCCTCGCGCTCCTGAATATGTTTACACTGCAGGCGTACCTGTATTAGGTATCTGTTACGGCATGCAGACTATGGCTGAGCAACTTGGCGGTGGTGTTGAAAGTTCGAGTCATAAAGAATTTGGTTATGCAGCAGTTGAGTTAATTGCAAAATCAGCATTATTCAACAAAGTTGAAGACAGCATTGGTGATAACGGTAATGCGTTACTTGACGTTTGGATGAGCCATGGCGATAAAGTGTCAGCGATCCCTGAAGGCTTTGTAACTGTTGCACAAACACCAAGTTGTGCTTTTGGCGCAATGGCCAACGAAGATAAGCAATTTTACGGCGTTCAGTTCCACCCAGAAGTGACTCATACTAAACAAGGTTTACGTATTTTAGAAAACTTTGTTGTTGATATCTGTAAATGTGAAAAGTTATGGACTTCAGCATCTATCATTGATGATGCTGTTGCTAAAATGAAAGAGCAAGTAGGTGACGACGAAGTTATTCTTGGTCTTTCTGGCGGCGTAGATTCATCTGTTGTGGCGATGTTATTACAACGTGCAATTGGCGATAAGCTTACTTGTGTATTTGTTGATAATGGTTTACTTCGTTTAGACGAAGGTCAGCAAGTAATGGATATGTTTGGTGATCATTTTGGTTTAAATATCATTAAGATTGATGCTGAAGATCGTTTCCTTGATCGTTTAGCTGGGACAAGTGAGCCAGAAGCGAAACGTAAAATTATCGGTAATGTATTTATTGATGTTTTTGAAGAAGAGTCTAACAAATTAGAAAATGCTAAATGGTTAGCGCAAGGTACGATTTACCCTGATGTGATTGAATCAGCAGCTTCAGCTACTGGTAAAGCACATGTAATCAAATCTCATCATAACGTTGGTGGATTACCAGATTACATGAAGTTAGGCTTAGTAGAGCCATTACGTGAATTGTTTAAAGATGAAGTACGTAAAATTGGTCTAGAGCTAGGTTTACCTTACGATATGCTTTATCGTCACCCGTTCCCTGGGCCAGGTCTAGGTGTACGTATTTTAGGCGAAGTGAAAAAAGAATATGCTGACTTATTACGTCGTGCAGATGCTATTTTCATTGAAGAGCTTCACAAGCATGACTTATACACCAAAGTTAGCCAAGCATTTACCGTATTTTTACCCGTTAAATCGGTAGGCGTTATGGGTGATGCACGTAAATATGATTGGGTTGTCTCTTTACGTTGTGTTGAAACAATCGACTTTATGACCGCGCGCTGGTCACATTTACCATACGATTTCTTAGGGTTAGTTTCTAACCGTATCATCAACGAAATTGAAGGTATTTCACGCGTAGTTTACGATATATCTGGAAAACCACCTGCGACAATAGAGTGGGAATAATTTAGTTTTAGACTAGTTAAATCAAACAACTTCGTTGTCGAAGGTACTCACTGACTAACGTCAGCTCCGTGCATTCTCCTAGAATTTGATTGATTTTCCGTCGCCTAATAACTAAATTCAGCGCTTAAAGAATATATTTTTGATAAAGCCCCAAGGTTGAGAAACGTTGGGGCTTTTTTTAACCATAACCCAACAAGGAGCTCAAACTAGTTGGGGTTTTAGCAAAGCTGTTGAGCCTTTTTTTTCTGAGCATATGACTATATGTGATGAAAGAAAATGCGATAACAATGCCGCTAAAATTTCAAATAGGAAGAGCCTATACACAATGATAACTAGATTAGAAACTAAGCCAAGAATGAGTCGCATAGTTAAGCATAACGGCACTGTTTACTTATGTGGTCAAGTAGCGGCTGATGCCACTAAAGACATCACTGAGCAAACTCAAACCATGCTTGATAAAGTTGATGCACTTTTAATGCAAGCAGGTAGCGATAGAGAGCATATCTTATCGGCGACTATCTACGTTAAAGACATGAGCTACTTCGCTGAGATGAATGCAGTATGGGATGCTTGGGTACCAGAAGGGTATGCACCAGCACGTGCTTGTGTTGCAGCTAAAATGGCGCGCGAAGCTTTGTTAGTTGAAATTTCAGTGGTTGCTGCACAAATATAACTACTGACGATACTTCGCTTTACACTAAAGCGGAGTAACTTCCCTCAATGACACTATCCCCCAATATCTTAAATACATCAATTTTAGCTTGAATCTTTGACTGTCAAAGCAGTAACACAGTATATTACCGCCAATTGAGCTGGCATATAATTATGTGCAAACAAATAACAATAATAAAAGCTATTACTGCTACAGGAAATCAAATGTCTTCAAAAGGCTTTACTGAACAAAAACTAAATCTAACAATAGCACTTTGCGCTGTACTCATTTCTATTGCCTCTTTTTATGCTACTTACATACAGGCAAGTGCCGCTGAGCAGCAAGTGAAAGCAATGACCCTGCCTTTATTACAATATACTACCAGTAATCTTACGGCTGTTACTCACGAGCCGGTAGTTTCCTTTGCTATTAAAAATGGTGGTGTTGGTCCCGCGCTAATTAAAAGCCTTTCGTTTAGTTATAAAAAAGAGAAAAACTTAACTTTCCAAGAGTTCTTAAATACCTGCTGTGAAAGTGAATTACTTAAGTTTACTAAAGTAGCTTATGCGACTATGGATGTTAGTAAAGGCGGCAATATAACCAGTACTGTGGTGAATACCATTCTACCTGCGCAAGAGGAAGTTCATTTCTATAAGCTCTTTCGTGGAGAATTTACCTCTGATCTTTGGTTAAAAGTTAATAATGAACGCTTCGAGTTAGGCGTTGAAATTTGTTATTGCTCATTATTAGATAATTGTTATTTGACTGATGGCAGGGGTAATAACAAAGCTATTGAAGTGTGCCCTGTGATAATAGCAAAAAGGTAGAGTAGTTCATTTTCTTTACTATAAATAAGAATGTGGTACTGTGTTTTATTACAGTTGTTAGTTTTGTTAAATAAGGACGTTATAATGATCAGCCTATACAGTTTTGGTTCAAGTTTTGGTGTCATGGATCCTAGTCCATTTGTAGTAAAAGTAGATGCTTTTTTAAAAATGGCAGATCTACCTTATGAAGTTAAAAGCGGTGCGCATAATTTAAAGAAGGCTCCAAAGGGTAAACTGCCGTTTATCTCTATTGAACAGCAGGCAGAAAAGCTTATTATTTCTGACTCTCAAAACATTATTGAGCACTTAACACAAAACCACTCAATTACACTTGATGCTTTTTTGTCAGCAGAGCAGCAAGCGCAAGCTTATTTACTGACTAAGTCACTAGATGAAAACTTATATTGGTGTTTAGTCTATTCTCGCTGGATGTTAGATGATATGTGGCCATTGGTAAATAAAGCGTTTTTTAGTGCTATACCTGCGCCACTGCGTTGGTTTATCCCTAATTTAATTCGTAAAGCGGTGAGAAAAAATTTACACGGGCAGGGTACTGGCAGACATAGTAAAGATGAAATACTTGCTATTGCTGATAAAAGCTTCAGTGCTTTATCGATATTATTAGGCGATAAAGCGTATTTTTATGGTGAGCAGCCATGTTCATTTGATGCCACCGCTTATTCCATTTTGTGTCAATTTATCTCGGTAGACTGCAAAAATGAATTCAATGATAAAGCACGTAGTTATGCTAACTTGAGCAGTTTTTGTCAACGTATAGAAAAACAATTTTATTAACGGAGTTAGTTCTTTGAAACTTAGCAATCATTATCATCAGTTGGGCGAAGCCTTTTATCATCAAGGGCTTCCTACCCCAGTAGCTGAACCGGTTTTATTACTGTGGAATGAAAAGCTTGCCAATGACTTAGTTATTAACCTTTCATCACAGCATGATAGTGAATTATTGGCAAAATACTTCTCTGGAAATCAGTTGGTAGAGGGAAGTAGGCCACTCTCACAAGCCTACTCAGGTCACCAATTTGGTCATTTTAATCCGCAATTGGGTGATGGTCGGGCTCATTTACTTGGCGAGATAGTTGATGATGCAGGGCAAGTAAAAGATATTCAGTTAAAAGGCTCAGGCACGAGTCACTTCTCTCGCAGCGGTGATGGCCGTTGTGCGTTAGGTCCTGCATTACGTGAATTTATAATGAGTGAGGCTATGTACGCCTTAGGTGTGCCGACAACTCGTTGTTTGGCGGTAGTGGCTACGGGGGAGGCTGTATATCGAGAGCGACCTTATGCTGGCGCTGTGGTCACTCGGGTTGCATCTAGTCATATTCGTGTCGGTACCTTTCAATATTTTGCGGCGAGAAAAGATACTAAATCGATGAAAGCGCTTGTAGATTTTTCTTGTCGGCGACATTTTTCCGAGGTTAATATTATTGATGCTGACATCAGTGAACAAGATAGTAGCTCACAAGTATTGTCATTTTTTGAGGCAGTATTAGCAAAGCAAATTCCGTTAGTACTAGCTTGGATGCGTGTTGGTTTTATTCATGGTGTGATGAATACGGATAATACTGCTATTTCAGGTGAAACTATTGATTTTGGCCCATGTGCCATGATGAATGATTATCATAGAGGTAGCGTTTTTAGCTCGATTGATAAAAATGGCCGATATGCTTTTGGCGAACAAATGACCATAATGCAGTGGAATATGACACGTTTAGCTGAGACCTTATTGCCATTACTCAGTGATGACCAAGAGCAAGCTATTGAAAAAATAGAACCATTATTAGCTAAGTTTCATCAAAACTTAATGCGAGATTACTTCATCATGATGGCCAATAAAATTGGTATTGAGACATTGATTGAAAATGATGATGACCTTATTACCGATCTGATTGAATTACTTGAAGCTGAAAAGTTAGATTATACCCAAACGTTTGTAAAACTGACTAATGCCGTTATAAATGATGAAAACCATCATGAACTGAAAGCAAGCTTAGGTAGTTGGTTTGAACTATGGCAGCAACGCATATCGTTAGATAAAGACGCTGCTTTTCAATTAATGAGTAAAAATAACCCGTTAGTTATTCCAAGAAATCATCATGTTGAAGCGATATTAGCTTCAAGCCAAACTGCTTATCAAGAAAAGGGCAACTTATCAGCCTTGAATGAGTTTTTGGCGGTATTAAAGCAGCCTTATACTCAACTAGCTAAGACTGTAGACTACCAAGATGCTCCTAGTGATGGTGATGAAAACTACCATACTTTTTGTGGTACTTAAGTACTTTTTAAGCACACTTTTTATAAAAATTATCTCTATAGGACAGTAATGACAAGTCAATTACACCGCGCACTCAAACAAACCTTTGGCTTTGATGGTTTTCGTTCTGGACAAGAGCAAACAATCACCCAGTTACTTAATGGTCAGTCGAGTTTATCTATTTTCCCTACCGGCTCAGGTAAGTCACTTTGTTATCAACTAACAGCGTTGCAATTACCGCACGTCACTTTAGTGGTATCACCGTTATTAGCTTTGATGAAAGATCAATTAGCTTTTCTGGCGAGTAAAGGCATCAAAGCGGCGAGTATCGACTCAACCTTAAAAGGGGATGAAGCACAAACTGTGATGGCAGGTGTGCGTAGTGGTGAAATTAAAATATTGATGGTGTCGGTTGAGCGCTTTAAAAATGAAAGGTTCAGGCAGTTCATTCAATCGGTACCTGTATCTATGTTAGTAGTTGATGAGGCCCATTGTATTTCTGAGTGGGGTCATAACTTTAGACCAGACTATTTAAAGCTGCCTAGTTACTGCCAAGCATTAAACATTCCTTTAGTATTATTACTTACTGCCACCGCGACACGAAAAGTTAAGATGGACATGGCAGCTAAGTTTCACATTCAAGCACAGCATATTGTGCAAACTGGTTTTTACCGATCGAACCTTGATTTAAGTGTGGTGCCCGTCGTAGAAGCTCAAAAAAACAGTCTGTTAGCGCAAACTATTCATCAGCAGCAAGGTGCAGGTATCGTCTATGTTACCTTGCAACACACTGCTGAAATGGTTGCGCAAAGTATGCAGCAGCAAGGTATCAATGCTTGTGCCTATCATGCCGGTTTTGACAGTGATACCCGCAGTCAAATTCAGCAGGATTTTATGAATGGTAAAATCCAAGTTATTGTTGCGACAATTGCTTTTGGCATGGGCATAGATAAAAGTGATATTCGTTTTGTTATACATTACGATTTACCTAAGTCTATTGAAAACTATAGCCAAGAAATAGGCAGAGCAGGGCGAGATGGCATGCCTTCTTACTGTTTTACCTTAGCTAACCTTGATGGCTTAAATACAGTGGAGAATTTTGTCTATGGTGATACTCCTGAATTAACAGGTATTGAACTAGTCATTAATTCCATTAAAAAAGAAGTTGTCAGTAATAGTTTTGGTGATAGTTACGGTCACCCAAGTAATAGCCAAGTAGAAGGTATGTGGGAGTTACAAATACTGCAATTATCTAATGCCGCCAATATCAAGCAATTACCGTTAAAAACCTTATTAGTGCAGTTAGAGTTATGTGGTGTAATCGAACCGTTGTACGCCTATTTTGCTGACTTTAAAATTAAGCTGCTAAAACCAAAGGATGAAATACTTAATAGTTTTAACGAGCAACGTAAGGATTTTCTACAACGTATCTTTAATGCCACAGAATTTAAAAAAGTGTGGGGTAGTTTGAATTTTGATACACTTTTACAAGATCAAAGCATTGAACGTAATCGAGTTATTTCCGCACTTGAATATCTAGAAGAGCAACAGTTAATCGTGCTTGAAACCAAAGGCATGACTGAGGTCTTTAACGTTAACCTTGATGAGCTTGCCGACCCAACGTTAAGTCAATCGCTCTTTGATTACTTTATTGATAAAGAAGAAAAAGAAATAAAGCGTATCGCCTCGCTGGTCCGTTTCTTTCAATTAGATAGCTGTTTAAGTACTAATTTATCACGTTACTTTGATGATCAAAATACACCAACCCAATGTGGCCACTGCAGTGTTTGTCGTGGACAAGTTGCACACTTGCAGCACTCTCAAATTAATGTGCCTTGGCCAAGTGATGATAGTTTAAAGCAGGGCATGAGCGATTTAGCAGAGCGATTGTCGGGTAAAATAAACCAACCGTTATCACTAGAGAGTTATTGCCGATTTTTTGCTGGTATGACAGTGCCGTTGTTTGGGCGGAATAAAGTCAGACAAATACCGGGTTTTGGCTCATGTGAGCAGCAACGATATCAAGCTATTCGAGAAAAATTAAATAACTTAAGTTAACATGCCTATGTAGTCTATTCAGGAACTCACAATATTTAATGATTTTTACGTCATGGTGAACTTTTTTAGTATCTTAGCCGGCAAGTGCCACACTAAATTAGATCCTGAAATAAATTCAGGATGACGAATTCAGGATGACAGTCTTTATGAGATTGTTCCTGAGCTATATGCATAAGCATGTAAGTTAATGCTATTTTTTGAAAATAGTTATAATTTTCTAGTTGTTTTTTATCGGTTAAATCATAAGTTTAAAACAGCTACTTGAGAGGCTGACGATGAAAAGTACTATAAAGAGTTTATTAGTAAAAACGTAAAGTACAGGTAACTGATTTGAATCATTCATTGAGTTTTATGGTTTCTTAATTAAATAAGGGATGCACGGTGGCATCCCTTATTTCCCAAAATAATTTGGTCAATCTTATTGAGATTAGCGCTAATTTATTTTTCTATGTTGATCTGGACGGTATTTACAATACCGTCATAAATTACCGATAATACAATGGAGCCTTCACTGACTGAAGTACTGGTTATTTTATAATGTGCGCTGCTAAGACCCGCTGATATTAATTCAAGTTCGACTATATCCTTACCAATAATCTCCCAGTTAGCAAATTCGGAAACATTAAGATTAGTAGGTGAGGCATCATAAATTGCGGTTAATGTTAACTCAGTTGACTCTAAGGGCTTGAGTATAACGGTATCTTCGCCTTCATTAATTTGTGTCTCTGTTAGCTTAGCATCACCTTCTACCACTAAAATCACCTTAGCATCTTTACCGCCACAAACAGCTAATAATTCAGTAACTCCAGCTTTAAGTGCTAAAATTGTGCCTTTATTTACGCCGGTATAGGTAAGACCGGTTAAGCCAGTATCCTGCTGTTGCCAATCGATACTTGGGTCGATATCAAAAGTCTCTGTTGAGATTGTTTCAATCAATTTTGCTTGGGCATTCACCTTGACGCGATCACCGATATCTAAGTTGATCACTGTTTGAATTTCATCTGCCAATAAAATTTCAATGGTATCTAAATCTTTCGGGTCAGCCGTTACCGTCAATTGTGCGTCAACTGTACCTATTGTTGAGGTAATCGTGGTATTTTCTATGCCCTCGGCTGACGTATATAACACACCCTTTTTATCAATAACTGCAGTGGTTTGATCATCAAGTGTAAAAGTCATATCTTTTATTGTATTAAGTGATAGGTAATCATCTTCATAACGGACATCGCCGTTAATACTGGCATCAATACAGGTATGAATATGACCGGTTTCAGGAGATGCTTGTTTTAAGGCTATTGAGCTAACGGCAATATCACTTATTGACACTTCTCCTTCCCCAAAAATATCATTGATTGTTGTACCAGTAATAATCACTTTACCTTGATCAATATCTGAATTTTTTACACCTGTGACTAAGCCATGACTATTAACCGTAGCAATGGTAGTATCGCTTGAAGACCAAGCGGTTAACTCGGCGGTTACGTCTCTGGTTTCTCCTTTGCTATCAAGCCCTATCGCTATGAGTTGATGGGTTTCGCCTGCTTCTATACGCATTTGCCCATTTGTTATTTCAAATTCTTCTATAATGGTGCCATTAGCACGCAATTTTTCTAATTCAACGGCTCTAGCTAACTCCTCAGAGTTATTATCAGAATCACAGCCAGTAAGAAAGATGCTTGTTATCGCCAAGCTAAGTAGTGTTATTTTCGATAGATTAGGTAATAAATTCATAAGAGTTGCCAATATAAAGTATTTTTTAAGTGAAAATTTAAAAGTATGTCTTAAAACTTATTCTTAAAAGTGATAGATGAAACCAAGGGAAATATTCGTTATTTCTATATCACTGTCTTTGTAAAGTGATTGATATCCCAATCTAATGCTAGCTTGTTCAAAATAAGGGATTTGTTGGTGCATCGATACGCCCCATGAAAAACCATTATAATGATCTTCGCCGTTATAGGTTTCTTCTGGGCCAGACACTGTCATATCGGTCATGGCATAACCGACAGAGACATCCATACCAAAACCATCTCGAATGTCTGATTGCATAACAAAATAAAGCGCAGTGCTTTGCTCTAAATCGAATGTCATGCGATAAATATCATCGTTATCACCTCTCAAGTACTGTGCTTCAAAAGCCATATTATTATTGCTAATACCGGCACGTAACGCGATTGCACTTGGTTTGGCGTTTTCACTAGACAACTCAATATCAGTCGACAAATAATCCATGCCGATATAAATATCATCGGCAAAAGATTGCGTTGATAACGTAAGGAGTGAAATGGTTATTATCTTGTTGAAAGTGGCCATGATGTTTCTATTGATAGTCTTGTTCATAAGTAGTAAACAATATCCATGTTAATTTGACGTGAATTAGTTTGTCGCTATTATACCCAAATGTTATGAAAATACTAAAAATAGGAGACTTTTGCTGAGTTTTTTATTAAAGTGCGTTCTTTCGTGTTAGCTAAAAATAGCTAGAGATTGCCAATAATTATAAAACTTGCCATGTTCAAATACTGGAAGTGACCAAGCAAGTACTTAGATTAAAAGTAAAGTGAATAACTATGAGAGCAACTAAGCGCATTGCAGATGCAACGCAAGAGTCTTTACATCGAATTTTTACCATTGCTGAAGCCCCTGATTCTACTTTGGGGCGTCTTGAGCAAGAAATGTCGCAAAATTTGGTTGGTTTTTTGAACAACCATATTGTTGCCAGTAAAAATGCTTTAACGGATATTGAGCAAGATTTTATTAATCCTCATATTCCAGAGCAGCCTGAATTTGTATCTGATCATATGCATCACTTGCTCGATAAATTAGTCGCGCAATCAGTACATACTTCAAGCCCCAGTTTTATTGGTCATATGACCTCAGCGTTACCTTCATTTATTTTACCGCTATCTAAGTTGATGGTGGGATTAAATCAAAACTTAGTTAAAGTTGAGACCTCAAAAGCTTTTACACCACTAGAACGTCAAGTTTTAGGCATGATGCATAATTTGGTCTATCAGCAGAATGATGATTTTTATCAAAATTGGATGCATAGCGCTCAACATTCACTGGGCTCTTTTTGCTCTGGTGGTACTGTCGCAAATATTACCGCTTTATGGGTGGCACGAAATAAGCTGCTACAAGCCGATGGTGACTTTAGAGGTGTGGCGCGAGAAGGTTTGCATCGGGCTATGAAGCATTATGGCTATCAAGACTTAGTGATTTTAGTGTCAGACCGTGGTCATTATTCACTGAAGAAATCTTCTGATATTCTTGGTATAGGCCAAGAGAATGTTATTGCTATTCCTACTGACGAATATAATAAGATAGATTGCAAAAAGCTAGTGGCAAAGTGTCAGCAACTTAGTGAGCAAAATATTAAAGTACTCGCTATTGTTGGCGTTGCTGGTACCACTGAGACGGGGAATATTGACCCCCTTGATAAAATGGCTGAAATTGCTCAGCAATACCAGTGTCATTTTCATGTTGATGCCGCTTGGGGCGGGGCAACATTGTTATCAAACAAATACCGTCCATTACTTAAAGGCATCGAACAAGCCGACTCAGTGACCATTGACGCTCATAAACAGATGTATGTGCCTATGGGGGCAGGTTTAGTTATTTTTAAAGACCCTGCGTCTGTGAGTGCCATTGAACATCATGCAGAATATATTCTGCGTAAAGGCTCAAAAGATTTAGGTAGTCATACCCTAGAAGGTTCACGCTCGGGTATGGCGATGTTAGTGTATGCAAGTTTGCATATCATTAGCCGACCAGGTTATGAAATGTTAATTAATCAGGCGATAGAAAAAGCCGAATATTTTGCACAACTGATTAATCAGCATGACGACTTTGAGCTAATTACTCGTCCAGAGCTTTGTTTGCTAACGTATCGTTACGCACCTAAGTCAGTACAGGTTTTGTTGGCTCGAAATGACGATGAAGCGAATAAATCTCTGAATTTGTTGCTGGGTAAATTAACTAAGTTTATTCAAAAACGCCAACGTGAAGATGGCCGCTCTTTTGTTTCTCGTACGCGTATTGAAGTGAGCCGATACGGTGGTGAAAAAGTGATTGTCTTTAGAGTTGTGTTAGCCAATCCGTTAACCACGAAAGAAATTCTTCAAGATATCTTAGAGCAACAATGTGAATTGGCGAAAGAAAGTGAGAACTTTTTACCTGAATTACTGACAATGGCAGAATAATACCAATTTGATTAAATTTCTTCCCTACTCAGAGCTACATTGATGAGCTTAAAACAAACAAAATTTATTAAACATAGTCATTCTATATTTAGTTCATTTTGTGACGTTATCAGTTTATCAATGAGCTCCCAAGGGCGAGTTTAAAAGGCTTATATGCAGCGTTATTGATTTCGAGAAGGGAATAATCATTCTCATCAATCAATGCCTTGCCTTTAAGCCTTTTAATTCTCGCTGAGTGGGAAAGAACTTAATCAACTTGGTATAATTACTGTTTCTTAGATAATCTGTTTACGGGTAAATCGCTATATATTTAGGGCGGGTCAGTCAAAGCAAACAAAAAAAGGCACAAGTTAATTTATTAACTTGTGCCTTTTTTATTGTTAACTACCAGCCTTTCCTGGCATGTGTATAAGTGGACACCTCTACACTGATAGTTATATTTTAGTAGCTATGCTTCTAGCCATAATTTTAGTAATTATGGTAAAGACCAAACTCTTGATTTATTTTACAATTTTGCTTATCAGCCCAAAGATAATATTCTTGATCTTCCAACTCACTTGCCGCTTCTTTATCAAGTAATATAATGGCATTTTCGTGAAGCTGTAAAGATGATGCTGGACATACTGCTGATAATGCACCTGTAACCATATCTTTTACTGCTTTTGCTTTGTTCTTACCTGTTGCCATTAGTAGTACGTATCTAGCATCTAGAATAGTGGCAATACCCATGGTCATAGCTAATGTTGGTTGAAATTCATCAGCAGCAAATAAACGACTATTATCGTCAAGGGTTTGCTGAGTAAGTGTTTTAATGCGGGTACGAGAAGCTAAGCTTGAAGTAGGTTCATTAAAACCAATGTGGCCATTGGCACCAATACCTAAAATCTGCAAGTCGATACCGCCAGCTTGAGATATTTTATCTTCGTACGCCAAACCTTGTTCTCTTGGGTTTTCACCTTGATTACAGGTTGGTACGAAGGTTTTAGATTTATCAATATCAACATGATTGAACAAGTTTACATTCATGAAATGACGGTAGCTTTGCTCGTTTTTTTCATCAATACCTAAGTATTCGTCTAAATTGAAGCTAGTGGTATTGCTGAAACTAAGCTCGCCAGCCTTGTGCTTATTAACCAATTCTTGATAAAGACTAATAGGTGTACTGCCTGTTGCCAAACCTAAAACAGGGTTAGATTTTTTATTGATTAATTCTGCAACCCATTCTGCTGCACTTTCGGCAACTTGCTGTGCATCATCAAAAATAATAACTTGCATGTTTTTTCCTTAGGAAAATTAAATTAATAAAGCATCACGGTACGCTTATATTTTTAAGCGACAAACTTTACAATATGATAAATATCGTCTTACATTATTAAAAAATGACAGCGCTGTCAATTGTTAATGGTGTTTGTTGATAGTTCTCTTTGTTTAGTTATATACCCTTTTCGATCTTAATAGAGGGTTCTAGCGGGTGTAAATCAATTGAATAAGGAGTTACGTACATTACTCCATGATTGCTATAGTTATTAATAGGTATAGCAATATAGTTGTTTTTTTGCTAAAAATTTAGCCATAATGGCTTATAGAGTGCATTATTATATCTATACCCGCTCCACTTGAATATGCAGGATTCAGCTGGAATTATAAACGCCTTTAGGCAAGGCATTGATTGAAGAGAATAGTTATTCTATTGTCGAAACCAATAACGTCGCATAAAGCGCTTATAAACCAGCCCTTTGGGGAAAACTGAGCAAAACATACTTGTCGTTACATTTGTTTTAAGGGAATGACCCTTAACAAAAAAATGTGCCTAGATTATGATTCGCTCAGATTTCCTGAAACGAGCATCTTCAAGTGGAACGGGTATATGCTTTACTAAAGATAATTATTGAGAAATTGTCATGAGCAATAAAAGCTTACGAACAACAGAGCAATGGATTGATCTTATCGCTAATAGCGAGTTACCCGCTATTACTTCAACAGCTAAAATGTTAGATAAATTTTCTAACGACGATAAGTCATCGTTACCCAAGTTAAGTGAGGCCATTTTGCATGATCAAGGTCTGTCCTCATGCTTACTTAAAGTCGCTAATAACATTCAGCATATTAGTATTAATAAAGTTACTACCGTCTCTCGTGCCACCGTAGTACTTGGCATTCAAACAGTTAAAAATATTTGTTTAACGGCTAAGTTAGTCTCCAGTTTATTAGCATCGAAGACGCTTGATATTAATGTTTATGAACACTTAACTCAGCTTATGGCTAACTCCTTTTATGCAGGTATGTTGGCTAAGATGATGGTGCCTAAATATAGTGAAGAAGTGCAAGAGGAAGTCTACCTTGCAGCTATGTTATATAGAATAGGAGAAACAGCTTTTTGGAGTGCTGGTGGTGATGTAGCTAAAAAACTAGCAAATTATGAAGCTAAATCTACTCGAGACTTTGACCAATATTGCCAGCAAGAGTTAGGTACAAATTTTAATGAATTAAGTAAAGGTTTGGCGGCAACTTGGAACTTGAGTGACTTACTTATTAAGGCTCTAGACCAACCCACAACACGCACGGATGAAGTAAAAGTTATTTATTTTGCAGACAAACTCAGCGCAATTATTGCTAGCCCTGAAGGTTGTAAAGGAGATTATCATCGCTTACTTGAAGATATAGCCAAAATTGTCGGTGTTTCAGTGAAGCAGTTAACGGTGAGAATTGAGCATACCCGTGAGCAGGCTGAAAAATTACTCTCTTCTTATGGTGCTGAAATATTAATCGAGCGTATTAACTGTTTACCTAAAGCTGATGACTTTAAATCTAATGGTGAATCGTTAAACAGTAAAGAAGATGTGAGTAGAGATAAGGCCTTATTGAATGGTTTTATGGGGCTTACTAAGTTAATGCAAAGCAGTAAGGATTTTAATGAATACTTGCAGTTAACCTTGGTAAATATTGCCAATATTTTTGCTTTTGACCGTAGTTCTTTTTTAATGTTAGTTGATGAACGGGGGAGAGTTAAATCACGATTAGTTCTTGATAAAAATGCTCAAGACGATGCTATAAAAATTAATATTGATATAAAACATAGTGACAATGTTATTGCTAAAGTGCTTAGTAGTGATACCGCCGCGTTGATCAATGACCACCAAGAAATTCGCTGGCGAGATTTAATCACCCAAGAGCTCAGTGAGGTGATTGGAGAAGGAGCTATTGCTTTTGTGCCGGTCAAAATAGGAGGAAAAGCGATAGGTGTGATGTGTTTGCAATCATTTGCATCAAAACAAAAAATACAGACGCAAGACTTCCAACAACTATGTGCCTTTATTGATCATCTTAATATGTGCTTAACCATGATTAAATACAGTTAACTCAATAATAGTTACGGTTTTTATTCAAGACAGAGAGCGAATCAGGTGTTTGTAAATATGGATACAATTAGTTACTCGTTTTAGCATATCTTCTGATAAACTAGCGATAATTTTATTAGTTAATGCACGCTTGTGCCAAAATCTACAATGACCCAACCATCAACTTCTCAATCAAACTTATTTACCACCAGCTTTACTTTAGATAAAGCCCATTATGCAGAGTGCTACGGGCAATCTAGTACTTTAAAACATGATAAAAAAACGTACTTTAAAGCCAATGTTTTAACTGTTTTTGGTTTGATTATTTTATTGTTTACCCCGGTTAACCCCTATGCTGCTTGGTTTGTTATAGCTTGCGGTATTCTCGAAACGCTTAGTGTTTATTATCATAAACCGTGGTGGGTAATGAGGCAGATGCTTAGTAAGGCGTCGGGTAGTGAAGTTAAACTTACTATTGATGAACAAGGTATATTGACGGAATCATTTCATATTAATAGTCGTATTTTATGGACAGATGTTACAGCTGTTACTGAAACTGACTTGGGTTTTGTTATATATTTTAGTTTAGGTAAAAGTGTTACAGGCAAAGATATTGCCAGTAAAAGTTATATATCTAACAGTTGTTTGTCTGATGAAGCTAAAGCTTTTATTGCGGAAAAAAATCCTGTTGTTGCGTAAAGTCAGCAGTAAGTGAAGATGAAGTAATATTTCTATGGTTAAACAAGCATTTATTCGGTTATCTAACCCTAAATTTATCGTACTGTTTTTAGTCGTATGGGCGTGCTTACTGTTGAGCTCTAGTTATGCGCTGAACGAACTAGCTGATTATAGTTTGTTTACCTTTTTAGGTACTCTAGGTGCTATTTTTGCCAATTCAACAGGGGCTGGTGGTGGTGTGGTGTTTATTCCCATGTTCACTCAGCTTAACTTTACCGAGCAACAATCAATAGCAACAAGCTTTGCGATTCAATGTTTTGGCATGACCGCCGGAGCTGTGACTTGGTGGCACCATTATAAAACAGAAAAAACTGAGCTACGTTTATGGCAAGGCTTTAAACGTATCATCTGTGTAACCACTGTTGCATCTGTTATTGGCTTGTATGCAGTCTTTTACTTCCAAACTAATTCGCCAGCAGCTTTGCATATTAGTTTTAGCTGGTTTTCAGTGCTATTAGGTTTTTTCATCATATTGACCATCTATTTACTGCAACCACACCGAGAGCGTAGCCAGTTATATTATGTTGACTATATTGCACTGGTGATGATTGGTTTTTTTGGTGGTGCTGTTACCGCTTGGTTAAGTGTTGGTGTCGGTGAGTTGTTAGTTATTTATCTGCTGCTACGTCATTTTGATATTAATATGGCGGTAGCTGCAGCGGTTATTGTATCTGCTATTAGCGTTTGGGCGGCAATTGGTCAAGTTAGTCATGACGTTTATTGGCAAGTAGTTTTATTTGCTGGCCCAGGGGCTGTATTAGGCGGTATCTTTGCTAAAACAGTAGTCACGCATTTATCAGCAACTAAGCTTAAATTATTTTTTGCATCTTGGTTGTTGATAAGTGGCGCCGTAGGGTTAAGTTAACTTGAGTTAAGTAAAGGAAAAATGATCTGTTACAAGTCTTAATGAGAGTTATTCTCAAAAACCTTGACAGCTTTTACTGTGCTTGTACAATTCGACCACAGTATTTTATGGAGACACTAATTATGTTGAAAAAATTGATTAATACCTCACTTGTTGGCTTACTTTTAACCGCTAGTTTTATGACAAGTTTTATTGCCGATGCTAGTGAAGGAGTGAATGTTTACTCTTACAGACAACCTTTTCTTGTAGAGCCTTTGTTTAATAAATTTACCGAGCAAAGCGGTATTAAAGTGAATGTCGTTTTCGCTAAAAAAGGCATGGCTGAACGTTTAGCGCGCGAAGGCAAATATAGTCCTGCAGATATATTACTCACTACAGATATTAGTCGTTTGATTGAATTACGTGATAAAGACCTAGTGCAACCAGTTAACTCGTCAGTTTTAAGTAACGCGATCCCTAAACAATATCAAGCACAAGACAATACTTGGTTTGCCTTAACTACACGCGTCCGTAATATCTACTCTGCGAAACGTTTAGGTAAGATTGACCTGAATTATGAAGACTTAGCCGATGAAAAGTATAAAGGTCGTGTTTGTACACGCAGTGGTAAACACCCCTATAATGTTGCCTTAGTTGCTTCTATGATCAGTGAACATGGTGAAGCTTACACATTAGATTGGCTAAAAAAGGTGAAGAATAATTTAGCACGTAAACCCCAAGGTAGTGATCGCGGTCAAGTACAAGCAATTCATCAAAAACTGTGCGATATTTCTTTAGGTAATAGTTATTATTTTGGCAAAATGCTAAAAGATGAAAAACAAAAAGTTTGGGCTGATGAAGTCTACATTAACTTCCCTAACCAAAAAAATCGTGGTGCCCATATAAACATATCGGGTGTTGCTATGGCTAAATACGCGCCTAATGCAAAAAATGCTCAAGTGTTAATGGAATTCTTAGTTTCTAAACCTGCGCAAGCATTATATGCACAAACGAATATGGAATATCCTGTTCGAGAAGATGTTGCAGTATCGAAATTAGTCGATTCTTGGGGGAGTTATAAAGCAGATGCCTTACCATTAGAAGAGATTGCGAAAAACCGTAAAGCAGCATTAAAGCTATTAGACCAAGCACAGTTTGATTTGTGATAGCACTGTATAACAGTAGATCATGGAAGTTATCTAGCTATTTAATTGCACTGGTATTGATAGTGCCAGTGGTTGTTATGCTAGTCGGCGGCGTAAGTACTTCAACGCAGCTGTTTGTTCATTTATGGCAAACAGTGCTGCCAAGTTATCTTGAAAATACTTTATTACTCGCTTTTTGGGTGGTGTTATTGGCGTTGTTTTTTGGCGTGTTTAGTGCAGCCATCATTACGCAAACCAATATTGTATTTAAACAACAGCTACGTTGGTTGTTACTTTTACCTTTAGCTATGCCCGCGTATTTAGTTGCTTACCTTTATACCGACCTATTTGATTACGCAGGTCCAGTTCAGCGTGCTTTAAGAGCATGGTTTGATTGGCAATCGCCAGACGACTATTGGTTCTTTGATATTCGTACCTTACCCGGCGCTGCTTTAATGCTAGCACTGGTGTTATTTCCCTATATTTATATGCTTACCCGTGGCGCTTTTGAGCAGCAAGATCAAAACTTAACGCGTGCGAGTCGATTACTCGGCTTAACAGCAAAGCAAAGTTTCTTTAAAATAGCCTTACCCCTAGCAAGGCCCGCTATTGCAGTTTCGGCTAGCCTTGTCTTAATGGAAACCCTAGCTGATTTTGCAACCGTACAATACTTTTCTGTTAATACACTAACAACTGCTATTTATGATACTTGGCTTGGTTATGGCGATTTGGGAGCGGCTAATGCGTTAGCCAGTGTTTTAATGCTTTTAGTGTTATTTGTTGTGTTAGCAGAGCAACGAAGTAGGGCAGGGTTACGTCACCAAAGCGCTAGACCTAACTTAAATAGAGAGCTGATAAAGTTGTCTGTGATCCAACAATTTATGGCGAGTATTTTTTGCTGGGCATTAGTTATTTTGGGTTTTTTACTGCCGTTAACCTTATTAATCATTATGGCTGTGCAATACAGCGATGTGGCACAATTATCGGTGTTAATCTCTACCGGCATCAATTCATTAAAAATTTCAGTTATTGCGGCAACGGTTGCTGTATTGATTGCTTTATCTTTGGGTCTATATCAGCGTTTACACAGTGATAAATACCGTCATCTTCCACAGCAAATTTCTGGTTTTGGTTATGCTATACCAGGCACTGTACTCGCTATGGCTATGCTATCGACGTTAGGACCTTTAGACCATTGGCTCAACGGAGTTGTTGAGTTTTTTGGGGGAGTAGCTCCAGGACTGATTTTATCGGGCTCTCTGTTTGCTATTATATTTGCGCTAGTAGTACGTTTTTCAGCTATCGCTAATGGCACTATTATGAGCGGTATAAAGCAAATCCCTCAATCACTTGATTATGCACCAGCGTCTTTGGGAGTAAATCTGAAGGGAAGTTTAGTTAAAGTACATTTGCCTATTTTAAGGCCCGCAATAATAGTTGCATGGTTATTAGTTTTTGTTGAAGCAATGAAAGAGTTACCGGCAGTATTGTTGCTACGACCGTTTAATTTTGAAACCTTAAGTAGCCAAATTTATCAGCTTATTTCTGATGAAATGTTAGAGCAAGGTGCTTTAGGCGCAATTCTCATCGTGTTGTTTGGTCTGTTACCTATAATAATCCTGAATAAGAGCAAGGAAAAAGTATGACCGTGTTGTTAACTACCCAGCCACCTATAGAGTCACCAGTCTTGTTATCTATCAAACAGCTTTGTGTAACGCTGCAAGATAAAGCGGTTTTATCTACATTGGATTTAACGCTTAATGAAGGAGATATATTAGGTCTGGTTGGTGCTAGTGGCTGTGGAAAAACAACCTTACTTAATGCTATTGCTGGTTTTAGTAAACCGAGCAGGGGGCAAATAACCATTGATAGTAATGTGCTGAGTGATGGGGACCACAGTGTACCAGCAGAAAAACGTCAGGTAGGCATGATTTTCCAAGACTATGCCTTATTCCCACATTTAACTGTAAAAGAGAATATTGCTTTTGGCATTGCAAAGTTAAGTAAGGCCGAGCAGAAACAACAAATAGAGCAGTTACTGGCCATATTAAAGCTAAATGATTACGGTGATAGTTATATTCATCAGCTTTCCGGTGGACAGCAACAACGTGTTGCCATTGCACGAGCTTTAGCGCCAAAACCTAAATTACTTTTACTTGATGAACCCTTTTCAAATATCGACGCTCGCCTTAGGAATGAATTGATGGTCGAGATAAGATTGTTATTAAAGCAGTTTAAAATGACCGCTATTTTTGTAACCCATAACAAAGATGAAGTATTTACCTTTGCAGATAAAATGGCAGTAATGGCACAAGGTCGGTTATTACAATTAGATGCCCCTAGTATTATTTGTCAACAACCCAATAGCTATCAGGTTGCAGATTTTTTACAGCTTGGCAGTTGGTTACCTTGCAAAGTTAATTCAGCTGGTGCGCATAGTTTGTTAGGCGATCTTGAAACCGAGTCGATAAAGGGGGAGAAATCACGGTTATTATATTTGTTAATAAAACCTCAGCAACTAACCTTAACGGCAAAGGTAGATGATAAGAATATAGCGAATGCACAAGTTGAATATATTAGTGTTACTGAGCAGGGCTATCATTATTATCTACGTAGTATCAACTCACCTTCAGCCGATAGCGCATTAGCATTTAACAAAATAAGCTTATACAGTAATGTGGTACTGACAATAAATCAGCAGGTTTTGGTACTTATAAAGCCCCATGACTTAATATTCTTCGAGCGTAACCCCTTGTAAAAGGGTATGTAATTTTAACGGTGCAAGCTGTTACAGTTCCTTTACAACACCTTACAGTCTCTTTAATACTTTGCTTTTATAATTTACTTATCAAATCAAAGTCGTTTAATTTTAAGGAGTCTGTCATGACACCAAGTATAGAGCTTGTTGATAATACACAACCACCTGAAACTAACCTAAATAATGAGTTACCGAATAAATTATTGCTGATTGAAAATGATCACTACTTAAGTAAGGCTTTTGCGGAGAAGGGTAAGCAATCTAGCTACCAAACCATGAAAGTATGTACGGGTGAAGTGCTGAGTCAGAAGTTGAAAAGCTATTTAGTAGACCAAAAGCCTAATATGATAGTGCTATATGTTGGCTTTTCTGATAGCTCACAGTTGCTGATAATAAGTGATCTTCGGGCCTTATTTGATGGCCTATTAGTCATTGTATCGAATAAAAATAGTGAACAAGAGCAATTTAATGCGTTCAACCTTGGTGCTGATGATTATTTGATTAAGCCCATCGATAGTCGAATCTTAATGATGCGAATTGAAGCTTTATTTCGTCGTCAAAGCAATAAAGTGAATCCCGTTGAGTTAGCTAGTTTAGCAATTGGTGATGTTTGCTTACAGCCTAAATCTCAAAAGTGTTTTATTAATGGTGAAGGAGTTAAGCTAACGACCTTTGAATTTAATTTATTAAAATCGTTAATAGAGCATCAAGGGCTAATTTTATCTCGAGATCAACTTTATAGTACCTTGCTTAGACGTGTATATAATGGAGTCGAACGTACGCTTGATGTCAGAATGTCACAATTACGTGAAAAACTGACTGTAGCAGGTATGAAGAAGAATCAAATAGAAACTGTTTGGGGTCAAGGTTATATGTTTAACAATATTAGCTCTTAAACTTTCACTGCTCAGTAAAAATTTAGTGGAGGAATAACACCTCCGCTAAAATTGAACAACTGGGACATCTTAGCTACTTTCTAGTATATACCCGCTACCATTCAAGATGCAGGTTTCAGAGTGCTTGATAAATTTTAATTCAAGGCGCTGTGATGAAAGAATGGTTATTCCATTGTAAGTCACAGCAACGATGAAGTAATGTTGCTCAAGCTCTTCTTCGATGGGGTTAAAATGACTTTACACCGCGTTAAATAAAAAAAACATAGAATAACTATGCTTTACTTATTTTACTTGTCTAAAGCCATTTTAATTCCCACTGAAATCCTGTACTTTGATTGGTAACGGGTATAAATAAATAATAGCTTTACCTTATTATTTGTTTTTTCTGTATACTCGCCCATAATCTTTTTTAGCTATCTATGCTGGAGCTTTCTTTGCTAGCAGTAATACGCGTTTTCCTAATGATCTTAGCCTTGGTTGTTATTTGCACTATCTCTATTGTTTATTGCTTATTACGCCCTTTTCACCGTAATAATGTTTATCACACCTCACGATATTTAGGGAAAATCCCGACACTTCTTGGTGTAGAAGTGGAAGTAAGAATTCCTGAATCTGTTAAAAATATTGGTCCTGTTGTCTGGGCGGCAAATCATCAAAATAGTTATGATCTGTTTACTCACGCGAATGCCGTACTGCCTGGTACCGTGAGTGTAGGCAAAAAGAGTTTAAAATGGATTCCTTTTTTTGGGCAAATGTATTGGTTAACCGGTAATATTTTAATTGACCGAAAAAATACCAGTAAGGCAATGAACACCATTGACTTAACCGCGGATAAAATAAAAAAAGATAAACTTTCTGTATGGATGTTTCCTGAAGGTACTCGTAGCCGAGGCAGAGGTTTATTACCATTGAAAACCGGTGCTTTTCGCACTGCTATTCAAGCGGGAGTGCCTATTGTACCAATTTGTGCCAGTAATCAAGTAGGGACAATTAACTTGAACCGTTGGGATAATGGGAAAATAATCATAGAGTTCTTAGACCCCATTCCGCTTAATGATGCAAGCCGCGAAAACTTAAGGTCAATAGTAAATGAAACTCATAAATTAATGTATAATAAAATCGAGACGTTATCGATTGAAGCCGCGGCTTACCATAACAAATAACCCCGTTGTTTATAAACAGAGATAGGTAATGAAAATGATTGATGAAGAATTACAACAATGGTTTAGCCATACTGAAATGTTAATTTCTGAGTTGCTTGAAGACGGTACTAATGAGGAAGTTTATCACACGATTGAACATCATTTTGCTAGTAGTGATTTTGATTTGCTCGAAAAAGCCGCTATCGCAGCTTTTAAATTAGGACTCGAAATTGAAGAGCCCGAAGAGGCAGAATTAGAAAATGGTGATAAAGTCTTTGCTTTTGATATTGCTACCGAACAAATGTTAGATGTAGATTTAATCAAAAAAGAAACTAAAGCTATGTTTGAGCTGGCAAAAAAGTGTGGTGTTGACTATGATGGTTGGGGTACTTACTTTGAAGAATAATGCTTTAAGTATATTTTAATACTCTAAGACTTGAACACGTGTACTAAATACCTTAAAATATGCGACATTATTAGCCAGTATGATGTTTTTCTGGCTCACTAGCACTGAAAAGTGTAAGCTGATATTTGACGTTTTAGTACACTTATAAAGGAAATCAAACCATGGAATGGCTTAGCAGAACGCTTTCACAAGAACCTACTCTACTCGCACTGTCAATAACGGTTATCGTAACTGTTTTTATTTTTTCAGCAAGAAAAGCACATTTAAATCATTTAGCTAAAATGAAAAAAATTAATGATAGCTTTAACGTCAAATAAAAATTGATGTACTTAGGTTACGCTTCTACTCTCAAAGTTTTTCTTTTCCTTTCTCTTCTTATATTTCGACATAAAAAATCACACTATAATAGTGTGAGCTTTAAACGTAATCTTATACCAATCCATCTAAGAAAGTGATCGTTTAGCGAGAATTTAAAGGTTTAGAGGCAAGGCATTTATTGCCAAGAAGAGTTTTTAAATCAATAATGCAGCATATAAGTCTTTAAAACTCGCCCTTCGGGAACGCATTGGCATCATGATAAATGCACAAAATTTGTTTGATGTAGAGTAACTATATCAACACATATTTTGCTTTTTCTCATATCGCCAATGCCGTTCTAAGTGGTCACTTCTTTAGATGGATTGGTATTATACTCTCGAAAACACCAAAGTTAACACTTAGCTGTTGAGTCTCTAATGACCAGTTTTGGTACATACTGGCTGATGGTTATTTTATTTTTTTGTTTACGAACCTGGCTGATAAGTAAATTTGCTGCATCTTCAGCAATTTGACTATTTGGCTGATCAGCGGTAGTGAGCTTTGGCCATGTTTGACGGGAGAAAGGACTATTTTCAAAGCCGACAATGGAGAGTTGCTCGGGTATGGATATATTCATCAGTCGTGCCGCAAATAATGCCCCTGCTGCAATTTCATCGTTACAAGAGAAAATGGCCGTCGGGCGAGTATTCTTACTTTCCGAAGACATCAACTGCTTTGCACCACTTACACCTGAATCAAAAGAATAGTCTCCCTCAATAACAAGTGATTTATCAAAATCAATATTACTTGCTTTTAAGGCTCTTCTATAGCCTTTATAGCGTTCAATAGTCGACATATGTTCCGCATCACCCGCTATAAAAGCAATATCTTTATGACCTAAGTCGATGAGGTGTTGGGTGATAGTTTGTGCTGCATCTCTATCGTTTACCATAACACATGGACTAAGCTCATCTGGTGCAACGTCACCTGACATAATTCGAACAACCTTAACATCAAGCTCGACTAATGTTTTAACAAACTCAGGCATTTCAGATAAAGGGGGAGTTAAAATTAGGCCAGCAATACGTGCATGCTTAACCATGTTAACAACCTCTTCGGTGATATTTTTATTTTTTGCATCACAAGGGTGAATTAATAATTCAAAGCCGTGCTGCTTACATGCGGATAATATGCCTTCTTGCATATCAATGATGTAATAAGCGTTTGGATTATCGTAAATATAAGCAACAGAAAATGATTTTGCACCAGCTAAGTTGCGTGCTGATAAATTAGGTTGATAATTTAGCTCTTCGACAGCAAGTTGTACTTTTTCTCGCGTTAATTGACGCACCGAAGTTTCATTGTTAATGACACGAGATACAGTTTTTATTGATACGCCAGCTTGTTTTGCGACGTCATTTATTGTTGCTTTCATCTGCAGATAACCTTGTTCTTATTTTTATAAACTCGCTGAGTACCCCAGCGGCGGTAATTATTGCATAGCCTCACTGTAGTAATCTACAGGATTTTACAGTATTCTTTAGAGTATTAATAATTGACAGCGCTGTCATTTTTTTATAGGGTACCATTAAAATATCACACGTCATAGTGGTTAAATCGAGCAAATACTCAACTTAACCATCATGATAACGTCGATAATTGTGTCTAAATCACCTTATAGGAATTAGTATGTCATCTCGTCAAACATTAGCTAGCTGGAAGAAACTTCAGTTACTTGCCCAAGATAAAAAATCTCAGCACATGAATACCTTGTTTGCACAAGACAGCGAACGTTTCAATAAATTCTCTATTGAGTTGCCAAATATGCTACTCGATTATTCTAAAAACTTAATAGACAGTGAAACATTAGACGCATTGTTAGATTTGGCTGAAGAGACGCAAGTCTGTGATTGGCGAGCTAAGATGTTTGCTGGTGAGAAAATCAATAAGACGGAAGACCGTGCAGTATTGCACACCGCTTTACGTCGTCAAAGTGATGAACCACTTATTATAGATGGCGAAAATGTTACAGACCACGTACAAAGCCAATTGGCTGATATGGAAATATTTGTCGATAAAGTTCGCCAAGGCCATTGGTTAGGTTACTCGGGTAAACGTATTACCGATATAGTTAATATTGGTGTTGGTGGTTCTAACCTTGGTCCACAAATGGTAACGGAAGCGTTAAAGCAATATAGCGACGGTAGTGTTAATGTTCATTACGTATCTAATGTAGATGGTGCGCAAATTGCTGATGTACTCCGCCCATTAGAGCCTGAAAAAGTTCTGTTTATTGTTTCAAGTAAAACCTTTACTACCACAGAAACCATGACGAATGCTCGTACTGCTATCAATTGGTTAACGAGTGCATCTTTTGATGAAAATTCAGTTGCCAAACATTTTGTAGCCGTCACAGCAAATAAAGAAAATGCCATGAGTTTTGGTATTGAAGAAAAAAATATCTTTGATATGTGGGATTGGGTTGGTGGTCGTTTTTCTTTATGGTCCGCTATTGGTCTTGCGATTGCACTTGATTTAGGTTTTGATAAGTTTAAAGAACTGCTTAGCGGTGCTCATGATATGGATCAACATTTTATCAAGGCACCACTAAAAGAAAACTTCCCCGCAATTTTGGCATTGATTAGTGTTTGGAATACCACTTTCCTTGGCTCTCAGTCTCAAGCTATTTTGCCTTACGATCAGACCTTACATATGCTAACTGCATATTTACAACAAGCCGAAATGGAAAGTAACGGTAAGTCAGTTAGCTGGGATGGAGATGAAATTGACTATGCGACAGTGCCTTCTATTTGGGGCGAGTTAGGCATCAATGGTCAACATGCATTCTACCAATACTTACATCAAAGTAATAATGTTGTACCAGCTGATTTTATTGGTTCAGTTAAAAGTGTAACGCCGGTAAAAGGGCATCATGAAACATTGATGGCAAACTTCTTTGCGCAAACACAGGCATTAATGGCTGGTGTTAATGAAGAGCAAGTACGTGCAGATTTAAAAGCGAAAGGTCGTACTGCAGATTACATCGACAAAGTTGCACCGCACAAAGTACATAAGGGTAACAGACCAACTAATACCATTTTATTAAAATGTATTAACCCAAGAAACCTTGGTAGTTTAATTGCGGCTTATGAACATAAAATATTTGTTCAAGGCATTATCTTGCAGATATGTTCATTTGATCAATGGGGTGTTGAGCTTGGTAAAGGCCTTGCTGCTGAGATTCAGACAGAGTTAGAGACAGATAACATCTCTGAACAACATGATTGTTCAACCTCAAGCTTGTTGAATTTTTATCAATCAGCAAAATAACATTGATGATAACGCAGTAGATGGTTAAGCAATCTAAGTATTTCTAAAAGGAAAACTTAGCAAAAAGAAAGCAGATTAATTAAAAGCTAATATCTATTAATTTAGGCATTAGCTTTTTTTTGTTCATAAATCAAATATCCCCAGCAAATAATTTTTGAGTTACATCCTTTAACTAAAGTGAATATTTATTCTATCATCTAGAATAAAAAATCATACAATCGTTTTTTACGTGTTTTTTTTATACAAAAATTGATAACTATTTAGATAATTATCATTTCAGTAACAAAAAAAAATAAATGAAAATCCCTATTAATTCAATGGTTTTGTGTTTTTATGTAACCAGATTGCAATTATTGGTTAATTTATTCTGGTCAAACGTAAAAATAAACGGTATGGTTTATTACGTCTTATGACAGCGTTGTCATTAAATATTGACAGCGCTGTCGTAAAACTAAATAAAAAATTAAAGCAAAAATAAAAACATTCTAAAAAACAAAACGTGTGTAAGGGAAAGTCGATGTCAACTAAAACATTTAAAAAAGGCGTGTTAGCAAGTTCAATTGCTATGATCCTAGCTGGTGTATCATCACAAGCTATGGCAGCCGAAGAAGCAGCAGTTAAAAAAGACGATGTAGAAGTAATTCAAGTAACAGGCTTACGTGGTAGCTTAAAAGCTAACATAAATGCAAAGCGCTTTGCTGATGGGGTTGTTGATGTAATCAGCTCTGAAGATATTGGTAAGTTTCCAGATAAAAACGTTGCTGAGTCATTAGCACGTATCCCTGGTGTTACAATTCAACGTCAATTTGGTGAAGGTTCTTCAGTATCAATTCGTGGCGCTGGTGCAGAGTTTACTAAAACGACTTTAAATGGCCAAAACGTTGCATCTACTGGTTGGTTTGTACTTGAACCAGCAAAACGTAGCTTTAACTATGAATTACTTCCTTCTGAAATCGTTGGTGACTTAGAAGTATATAAAACTTCTCAAGCAGACCTCATTGAAGGTGGTGTTGGTGGTACAGTTATCGTTAATACTCGTACTCCATTAGATATGGATGCTAATACAGCATTTATTGGACTTGAAGCGATGTATTCTGATGATTCAGAATCAACAGATCCTCAGCTTTCTGGCATGTATAGCTGGAAAAACGAAAATGAAGATTTTGGTGTAATGGTTTCTGCTGTAATGCAAGAACGTCAATTACAACGCCAAGGCAACGAAGCTTTCTGGGAATGGGGTGCAGGCCCGGTTGCCTTTGAACAAGATCGTAAACGTCAAGCATTAACCGTTGCTTTAGAATATGCTCCAACTGATAACTTATCTTTCGTATTAAATGCGATGGATATGAAAATGGAAGCAGATAACGTGAACTACGCGTTGTGGTTAACACAGGGCGATCACTCTTGGTCAGGTAATACTCCTGAGCAATGTTTAGGTGGTGATTGTAGTGCTGATAACCGTGGTGTTGCAGTTAAAGGTCAATTAGCGTCTGGTTTTTATCAAGCACGTCCTCGTGAAGCAACGATGAACTCAGATCTTATCGACTTGCAAACAACGTATGAAGGTGATTCATTCACTTTAGAAGTTCAATTTGGTAATACAACATCTACTGGTGGTACTGATTTTGAAATGGTACTTGAAGATGGCGTAAACACTCCAATTGTTGGTGGTACTTACGATTTCACTGGTGGTGAGCAGACTTGGCAGCTTCCTAACGGTATTGCTGGTCAATCTATGGCTGACTACGACCCAGGTGTTTTCGCTATGGGTACAGGCTCTAACTTTAACGCTACGCCTAAGACAGATGAAGAAATATACTTACAAGCTGATTTCGAATATCAACTTGATGGTGACTTTTTAACAAGCATTAAAACTGGTTTCCGTTACGGTGATCACAATACTACTTCTCGTCGTTATGAGTTTGACCAAAATGATGGTTTTGATAATATGCTGTCTACGTCAGGTCTAAGAACAGGCACTATTGATGTAGGTGATGGAGATTATCAAATATCTGATTTTGATATTGAGGCTTTTAAAAATATCGCAAAAGCTAGCATCACAGGCAAAACTGAAGACTTAGGTTCTTATAGAGAACTTGATGAAACCAATACAGCACTTTATGTAATGGCAAACTATAGTACCGATAGCGGCTTCCGTGGTAATTTTGGTGTACGTTATGTAATGACAGATGCTACCTCTACTTATTACTCAGACGGCGTTAAAACTAGCACTGATGGTGATTACTCTGAAGTATTACCAAGTGCTAACTTAGCATATAACCTTACTGATGATGTTATTATCCGTGCAGCAGCTGCTCGTACTATAGCGCGTCCTCAATATAACGATATGTATGTTAACCCTAACGTTTTAGGTGCTAATGATAACTTAGATAACAACCAATTTTGGGTTGTTGGTAACGTAGACTTGGACCCTTTCATGGCAGACCAATTTGAAATTGGTGTTGAATGGTACTTCAATGAAAGTTCATTGTTAGGCGCAACAATGTTTATGAAGGATGTTGCTAACTTTGTTAGTATTACAGAGTATCATTCAAGCTCAGCTAACTTACCTGGTGGTCCTTTTGCTGGTGACCTTCGCCCTGAAGAAGAAGCTGCTGGCTGGACTGTACAAGAAAAAGAAAATGCTAAAGACGGTGAAGTATTTGGTATTGAATTACAATACCAACAAGACTTTGATAACGGTTTTGGTTTAATGGCTAACTATACTTATACTGATACAAGCACTGATGATGATACGTTTAGCGATCAAAACGCATTCTTAAGTGATAGTTCTGACCACGTAATGAATGCTTCAGGTTTCTATGAAGACGATAACTTCTCAGTACGTGTATCTTATAACTACCGTTCTGAATACATGCTTCGTGAAGAAGGTTCATACGGTAACCGTTTACACGATGCTTTTGGCTCAGTAGATTTAGGTGCTGTTTACCACATGAATGATAACATTGACTTTAAATTTGATGTTATTAACCTAACTGGTGAATCATCTGTCCAAGATGGTAATAACGTTCAGCAAAGTAACGCAAGTGGTTTTACCAATGGTTTCCCACTATACGCATATGAAATGGCAACTCGTTTCAGTGCAGGTGTAAGCATCAGATTCTAAGTTAATCGTTTAAAATTTGATGAAAAGGGGAGTTTAACTCCCCTTTTTTTATACATAAAAAATGACAAAAGCACCCAAAAAAAAGCTGGATAATAGCGGCTTTTCCCCGTATAAATCATAACTAAATATAAAAAATAAACCTCAAGGATATTCAAATGACTTCTGCGATCCAAGCAATTAATTATGCCAATCATAGCCAAGTAAAGATTAAATCTACTCGGGATTATCAACATGCTAAAGGGCAGCAAGTAGTACCACTGATAATTCATGAATTTTCACGTGCTAGCGGTGAAATGCCAATCGTGTTTGTTAAAAATGGACAGACAGGTGAGTTTCAATCTGTTGCCTTACTTGGTCTAACGGCAAACGAAAATCTTTTCTACAGTGAAGATAAGTGGTTAGCTAACTATCTTCCTGCGCTTATTACTCACCATCCATTCGCTTTAGTACCAACGCAAAATGATGAAAATCAGCTCCAAGTTGTTATTAAAGAAGACAGTCACCTTGTTTCAAATGAAGAAGGCGATGCGCTGTTTGATGATGAAGGTAATGAAACCGAATATATGGAAAAACGTAAAAATGCATTAGGGCAATATTTTGAACATAGCCAAACGACTAAAGCATTTACCGACTTCTTAGTCGAAAAGTCTCTATTAAGTGAGCAAAATCTATCTATGAAACTAAATGGCGAGAACATTGGCATTAATGGCGTGTATTTAGTTGATGAAAAAGCCTTAAGCGCTTTGTCTGATAAAGATTTTCTTATCCTACGTCAAAGAGGTTATTTGGCACCTATTTATAATCATTTAAGCTCTTTACATCAGCTAACTAGTTTAGCTAAATTAAAAAGCGAAAAGTAATAAAACTATAAATAGTGGGAGGATACATGGTAAATGAACAAGTGAAATCTATTGCAATTGTTGGCGGTGGGTCATCAGGCTGGATGACAGCTCTTTATTTAAATAAGCTCTATAATCATAGCCAAGCTAATGTTGCTATTACCCTGATTGAGAGTCCTAATATTCCCACTGTTGGTGTTGGCGAAGCAACCGTACATAACATTCGTAGTTACTTTGCCGCCATGGGCTTAGATGAAAAGGAGCTGTTGAAAGCGACTAATGCAACGTTGAAAACAGGCATAATGTTTCGTAACTGGATGAAGCCAAATCAAGATGGTTCAACCCATGAATATTTTCATTCATTCGAACAGCAAAATATCGGTCGGGTGCTTGATATATCTTCTGCTTGGATTCTAGATAAAGGTTTTGAAAAAGAGCGTTATGATGAAGCTATTTCTATCTCATCACATCTAATCAAAGAAGGTTTATCACCTAAGAATGCGAATTCACGTGGTTATGAAGGTGTTGTTCCCTATGGATATCATCTCGATGCTATAAAAATGGCAGCCTTTATGGCCAAAAAAGGTGTTGAGGCAGGGATCAAGCATGTAAAAGCTTCGGTAGATACAGTTGATGTTGAAGGTGAAAATATTGTTGCTGTTCACACGGACAAAGGCAGCTTTACCGCTGATTTATTTATAGATTGCACCGGTTTTAAAGGGCTTTTAATAAACCAAGTTAAAGATAGAAAAACAAACTGGCAGTCTTTCGAAGATGCCTTACCTTGTAATAAAGCGGTTGCAGTGCAACTAGCCTACAGTGAAGAGCAAGAGCCTAAACCTTATACCGAAGCTACGGCGTTAACCAATGGTTGGGTTTGGCAGATAGATTTAATGAATCGTCGTGGCACTGGTTATGTTTATGATGGTAACCGTATCAGTAAAGAAGAAGCTGAAACCGAGTTACTTGATCACCTCAATGAAGGTAACGGGCGTGATAAAGAAGTACTTCGCACAGTGCATCTTGATATGAATATTGGTTGTTTAAAAGAGTTTTGGGTAGGTAATTGTCTCGCTCTTGGTTTATCTGGAGGATTTATTGAACCTCTTGAATCTACCGGCTTACACTTAATTAATGCCAGCGCTAGATTATTAGGAACTCACTTAACAGGTAAGAATACCGATCAATCAGTACGAGATTCATATAATAAAATTATGAATGGTACCTATCAAGACTTGAAGCAATTTATTGTTTTACATTATTGCTTAACTGACCGAGACGACACTGACTTTTGGCGTGAAGTTCATAAAACGGCACAATACTGTGATGGCTTAGAAGAAAAGCTGGCAACTTGGCAACATAAAATCTGTGAATATATGGACTTAGCAGGGAACTATATCACCATGTTCTCTGATGAGAATTACCGCGCAGTTTTATATGGGATGAACCATTATCCTAAGCTACATTTATCTGCTGATAGTGCAGAAAATAAGAAGATGTATGATGAGTTTAGTAACAGGGTTAAGCAAGTTAGCAATATGGTTATGCCACATCGCGATTACTTAAAAAACCTTCATAAAGCGCCGAAAGCTTAATCTTCTATTGGAGTATCTGTCATGTCGAAAGAGCATGCGATTAAAAAAATAGTAATTGTTGGTGGTGGTACTGCGGGATGGTTAGCGGCCAATCACTTAGCGAAAAATTTGATTACCCAAAACCCCAATAGTGTAAAAATCACCTTAGTTGAATCTGCGAATATACCTGCCATTGGCGTTGGAGAGGGTACTGTACCCATGATGCGCCAATCATTACAGCATCTTGGCATTAGTGAAACCGAATTTATCTTAGAATGTGATGCGACCTTTAAACAGGGCATTAAGTTCGTAGATTGGACTACAAACCCTATTGCTGGTAAGTCCAATTATTATCACCACATTTTTGATTATCCAAAAACCAGTGATGTCGACTTAACTGCTTATTGGTTAAAGAATATAAAAAATACCGGTATGAGTTATGTGGATGCTTTATCCATTCAGGGCCAAATGTGTGATGCGGGCTTAGCGCCTAAAATGATCACTACGCCTGAGTTTCAAGGTGCAGCATCTTATGGTTATCACCTTGATGCTAATAAGTTTTCTGCATTATTGGCTAAAAATGCTGTTAAAAAGTTAGGTGTTAATCATCTCCAAGCAGATGTGCTTGATATTACTCAACATGAAAATGGTGAAATAAAATCGTTAATAACAAAAGGTGGTCAAACGATTAGTGGCGATTTTTTTGTTGATTGTACTGGGTTTAAATCACTGTTATTAGGTGAAAAACTTAAAGTACCCTTTAAAGATAAAAGTGATACGCTTTTCGTGGATCATGCGGTAGCCATTCAAGTGCCCTACGAGAAAGAAGATGCCCCGATAGCGTCCCATACTATATCAACGGCCCTGACTTCAGGTTGGGTCTGGGATATTGGTCTTAAAGAGCGTCGTGGTATTGGTCATGTATATTCATCACGATATACCAGCCATGAGCAAGCAGAGCAGGATTTAAGAGCTTATATTGGTCCTATGGCTAACAATGTTGATAGCCGATTAATTCCTATGAAAATAGGCTACAGAGAGAAGTTTTGGCATAAAAACTGTGTGGCGCTGGGTTTATCACAAGGTTTTGTTGAACCTCTAGAGGCAACGGGTTTGTTAGTGTTTGATGCCACGGCTAAAATGTTAGCAGAACAATTTCCTAGTAGTAAGCTTGATATGCCATTAATCGCTAAACAGTTTAATGAGCGAGTAACCATTAGCTGGGACAATGTTATCGACTTTGTTAAAGCACATTATTGCTTATCTAAGCGAGATGATAGTGATTTTTGGTTAGATAACCGAGCAAGTGACAGTATTCCTGATTCATTGAAAGAGCGGTTAGCTAGATGGCAGCATCAACCGCCTAGTGCTTATGATTTTGCAAGTAAGTTTGATATTTTTAATCTAGAAAATTATCAATATATACTTTATGGAATGGACTTCGATACTAACTTAGATAACTTCCAACATCGGCTTGCTAAAGACGAACGAGCTAGTGAGGAGTTTGCAGCGATTCAAAATCAAATGCAGTTTGCCTTGAGTAAGCTTCCCAAACATCGCGACTTAATTGATAAAATTTATCAATACGGCTTACAGAAAATATAATATCACCTCGAGTAATATGTTGGTGAAATAATTTAAGCAGGTTTAACACTATAATGTTAAACCTGCTTTTTGCATTTTTATTGCGTAAGGTGCTAATTGCTCTCGGTATTTGTGCCAAGAATTAATTGATGATTTAAAAATAGGTTTGCGTATTTGAGTATTGCTAACAGTGTGAACCGTTCGTTTGTTGTTATGAAAGTCAATACAACTCTGTTGCATGTCTAGTGCTAAAAAATTTAGCAGTTCGTGGGTCGTTTTTTCTTGATCACTTACTAACATTTTATAATCTAGAGTGAATATTTTTCCAGGTATTACTGTTATCCAATGTTTCATCAATTGATGTTGAGCAATTATCATGTCTGTTAGTTCATCGAGATCATAACTGTATTGATTACCGGTACTTAAAATCTGTTGATAAGCACCCAGTAATAAGTCCATAGGAGGGCGTAGACAATAGACTATTTTAGCTTGAGGAAGTGCTTTATGAATCAGACCGATGGCCTTGTAATTCAGTGGCATTTTATCGGTGAAGTACCTTGCTGTATTTATGTGTTGGGTAAGCCTTAGGTATGTCTCACCAATATCATCCCATTGCGAGCTAGATAACTCATCAGCCCAAGAAGGAAATTGTTTTTTTGGTTTTACAGCTTGAAGAATATTTTGTGTCGCTTGTGCAAGTTCAAAGAGCTCATCCCCTGCAGCAACCAATGAATGAGCAGAGATAATTTGCTCGGCTAATGTAGTACCTGAGCGAGGCAGCCCACAAATGAAAATAGGGCAATCACCTTGCGCTAAAGTCGTGTTATTGTCTTGAGGTTTTTCACATAAAGCATGGTCAAAGACTTTTGCAATAGCTTTGTGCTCATCGAGTTCTTTTTGATGATTGTAATTGAAACCTTCTCTTTGAGTTGTTGCCCCCAGAGTAAGGTACTGAAACGCTGTAGAGTGTTCGTTTATTGATTGGTGATGTTTGAATAATGCATAAGCGGCATGAACTACTTGATTTTTGTTTTTAACTGCATCGCTTAAGTCAATTATCTTTTTGAGATTCTCCACATAATGTTCAGGCATTTTCGGCGTAATATCACTGCGGAGCCAATAGGGCGGAGTAAAGTCACTTTGTTGCTCAATGCAAGTTTCAAAACATTTTTTCGCCTCAGTAAATTTCCCAGTTTCTTTATACATAATGCCTAAACTATTACGCCATAATATGTTGTTTGGGGCGAGTTTAACGGCTTGCTCTATGGATAATAATGCTTCATTAGGTTGACGCATAAAGCGCAAAGCATTGGATAGATTAAAGTGACTTAATGAGTCGTTAGGCATTAAATCTATTAAACCTTGTGCATATTGAGCTAACTTCGAATACTTCTGTTGAAAGGATAATATTGTATAAAGTAGGTGGTAAGCCGAAGTCGACGTTGGAACTTGAGAAATTATTTGTTCGGCTAAGTGCTCAGCAATAGCAGCCCGTTGTTGGCTTATTGCTTCTTGAAGCTTAGCAAGGGCATCTTCAAGGCTAATGTTCACGGCTAAAGCGTGTGGAACTAATGTGAGGGTAAGTGTTTTCATCAAGTTGTACAGCTCTTACTTAGTTAGGAGAAAATTCTGAAGCTATTAGTTACTTTTATAACTAACGAAAAATATCATAATCTTCCTTGATCTGTATATTATTTTTCACCACAAAAACTATCATAATTCGGGATAGCGAAATCACAAGGTTGTGTAATTTTGTTACTGGATGGTTGTTTTGTGTATTTAATTTTGACAGCGCTGTCAAAATTATGGATAGTTAGTCTAACAATAACATCTAGAGAAGAGCAGTCTTTATCATTTAAAGCTGTATAAGGTCCTTTAACATGTACATGAAGAAGATGAATAAAAAAGTGTTGGCGCTTGCTATTGCCGCTAGCTTATCTTTACTTGGTTGTGAAAAATCCCCTACGCCAGCGGTTGATACTGGCGAGAGAGTTAATTTACAGGCGATATACTCTGTAACGCAAAATGATATAGATAAGATTGCTCAGAATTTAGATGTAAACTATCGGGTGGTTACTAATATACCAACCGATAAATGTGACAGTAAAGTAGCGGATGGCGCTTGTTTTGAAGTAGAGCTAACTTTTACCGCAAAACAAGCCATTGCAGCGAAAGATTGGACTATTCATTTTAGCCAAATTGCGCCTATTCAATCTTTTGAAAGCGATGCCTTTAGCATAAAGCACCTCAATGGTGATTTACATCAAATCAGTTTAAAAGATAACTTCTCTGGTTTTTCCGCAGGAGAGCAAAAAACGTTAAACTTTCGCGCCATGTTTTGGTCGTTAGCAGAGTCAGATGTTATGCCTAACTATATTGTTAGTGCGCCAGGGCTTGAAGCGCGAGTTATTGACAGTACCAAGCCTTTTATTGATAAAGACACAGGTTTAGAAATTGTTCCACATGCAGAAACGTTTACCGACATCAGCACCCAGTTTAAACGTAGCGCAGATGATAAAACTCAATGGCTAACGAGTGAAAAACTCTACCAACGTAATTCAGTACTTGTTGAAGATAAGTTATCTGTTTTACGTGCAATTATTCCCACGCCTAAATCAGTTAGCCTTGATGCCAATAATGGCTTTGCTGATATTAGCCAAGGTATTGCTGTTTCATTGGGTAATGTCAAACACGAAGAGGTTGATGCTGCTATTTCACGTTTAGGTGAACTAGGCATTAAGCAGAGCACTACAGGGTTACCATTACGTTTAAGCATTATAAAAAATGGCGATAAAGTTATTGGCAGCTACAGCTTAACGGTAACGACAAAAGAAATTGTCATTGTCGGTGTTGACGGTAATGGTGTTTTTAATGGCTTGCAATCGTTAGCAAGTTTAGTGACTGTTGGTGAATCGCGACTACCCATGTTAACGGTTAATGATGAACCACACTTTGCCTTTCGAGGTATGTTAGTTGATGTTGCCCGTAATTTTCACTCTAAAGAGTTTATTTTAAAGCTGCTTGATCAAATGGCGGCATATAAACTCAATAAATTACATTTGCATCTTGGGGATGATGAAGGCTGGCGTTTAGAAATTCCAAGTTTACCTGAACTTACTGACATTGGTGCAAAACGCTGTTTCGATGTGACTGAAGAGAGTTGCTTAATATCTCAATTAGGCGCAGGTGTTAATGAAAATTCATCGGTGAATGGCTATTACAGCGTCAATGATTACCAAGAAATTTTGCAAGCTGCAACAGCTCGCCATATTCAAGTGATCCCATCACTTGATATGCCAGGCCATTCTCGTGCTTCTATTAAAGCGATGACGGCACGTTATAAAAAATTCATGGCGTTAGAAGATGAAGCAAAAGCGACACAATTTTTGTTAGAAGACTTTGAAGATAAGACCAAATATTCTTCAGTACAATTTTATGGTGACAATACTATCAATGCATGTTTAGAGTCTTCTTATGATTTTGTTGTCGAAGTCATGACGCAAGTAAAGAAAATTCATGCTGACGCAGGTCAACCCCTTACTCGTTATCATATTGGCGCAGATGAAACCGCAGGTGCTTGGTTAGAGTCTCCGGCTTGTAAAGCTTTTGTAGCTAATAATGACAAAGGCGTTACTCAAATGAGTGAGCTAGGTGCTTATTTTATTGAACGTGTTGCTGGCATTTTATCTGAGCTTGATATTGAAACGGCTGGTTGGAGTGATGGTATGGAGCATACTCGTAAGGAGAATATGCCAGCTATTGTTCAAGCCAATGCTTGGGATGCGTTATTTTGGGGGGGACACGGTAAAGTTCATCAATTAGCAAACAGAGATTGGCAAGTTGTTCTTTCTAGCCCAGATGTATTGTATTTTGATTTTCCACATGAAGCCGATCCAAAAGAACATGGCTATTATTGGGCTTCACGTCATACCAATACTGAAAAAGTATTCCAGTTTATGCCGGATAATTTACCTGTTCATGCTGAATTTTGGTTAGATAGACAAGACAATGCTTATGCTGCCGATGACACCAAAACGCCATTAGCACCAGGTCAAAAGTTTTTAGGTATACAAGGCCAATTATGGAGTGAAAATGTCCGTACTGATGACATGGTAGAACATAAGGTGTTCCCTCGCTTGTTAGCGCTTGCAGAGCGTGCATGGCATCAAGCCGACTGGGCAGTACCTTATAATTATCAAGGCGCAAAATACTCATCACAAAGCAATACCTTTACCGATGAATTAAAAGTAATGCGTGATAATCAATGGTCTTTGTTTGCAAATACCTTGGGGCACAAAGAGTTCGCTAAACTTGAATTAGCAAAGGTTGATTATCGTCTGCCTACGGTAGGTGCTGTCATTAAGGCTGGTAAGCTATATGCCAATATCGCTTTCCCTGGTTTAGTCATTGAATACCAAGTTAATGACGGAAACTGGCTTACTTATCAAGAGCCTATTGCAGTTTTAGGTGAAATATCGGTTAGAAGTCGCAGTACTGATGGTTTAAGAGCAAGCCGTATCACGCAAGTTAAATAATAAGTTAAAAATTAACCAACTGGTTTTTATTCAATATTATCAGTTGGTTACTTTACATTTAGTTACACTTGAAATAAAAGCTGATATTTTATCCAAAAAAAGAAATGACAACGCTGTCATTTCTAGCTAAGATGAAAAAATCAAAAAATTAATAAATGACAGTTAACATGGGGTCGGTATGCTGACAAGTAGTGGCAAAAACAAAGAATTATTTTTAGGTATTGATGGTGGTGGTAGTAAGTGTAAAGCCATTGTTATGAATGAAGATAATGACATACTTGGTACAGGTATTTCAGGTCCTGGAAATCCATTGCATGGTTTTGAACAAGCGACTAATTCAATCACTGAGTCTGCAAAATTAGCACTAGAAGATGCAGGTTTAGCACATATCGAACTAAGTGAGCTAGTGGCTGGTGTGGGCCTTGCGGGTGTTAATATTCCAGTGCTGTTTGATCAAATGTCAGCTTGGAAACATCCCTTTAAAACAATTCATTTAGCTACCGACTTATTAATCGCCTGCCTTGGTGCTCATGATGGCAGCGATGGCGCTGTTATTATCAGTGGTACTGGCTCATGTGGTTTTTCTTGTGTTGATGAACAATATACTATTGTTGGCGCACACGGGTTTCCTCATGGTGATAAAGGCAGTGGTGCTTGGTTTGGTTTACAAGGGGTTAAACAGGTCTTATTATCTCTTGATGGTTTAGTTCCACCAACCTTGATGTCAAATGTGCTATTGAAAAAACTTAACTGCAAGGACGATACTGATCTTGTTGAAGCTGTTGCTAGTCAAAAAGCAACATTCTATGCCCAGCAAGCCAATTTAGTATTTGATGCCGCAGAGCAGGGTGATAAAGTTGCCCTAACCATTGTTGATGAAGGTGCAGAATACATTAATAGTATTGCCCGTACTTTAACGGCAAAAAATCCTCCTCGACTATCTATGTTAGGTGGTTTAACACCGAGATTAAAGTCTTGGTTAGCTGATGAGATTAAAACAAATCTAGAAGAGCCACTACATGCGCCAGAAGTTGGCTCTGTAATTTACGCTAGACAGCAACAAGCAAAGCAGGCTGTACAGCAGTCCGCCTAATGGCGGTATAATATAGTTTTTACTTGAATTTGATAATCTAGGACAGCCAATGATACAAACACGCTTTCATGCTCAACGCCTCTTTGACGGACAAGCTTTCTTCGATGACTTAGTATTGACTATAGTCAACGGTAAAATTACTGCTATTGACCAAGATACCAGTAATGTTGATGTTATCGCGACAGGCTTAGTTGTTCCGGGGTTTATCGATTTACAAGTTAACGGCGGTGGTGGTGCTCTATTTAACGACTCTCCATCCGTTGATAACTTAAAAACTATAATGGCAGCTCATGCTCGATTCGGTACTACAGCGATGATGCCAACCTTGATTACCGATAAATTTGAAGTAATGCAACAAGCTGCAGATGCCATTGCCCAAGCCCTAACTGAAGGCGTTCCAGGTATTGTTGGTGTTCACTTTGAAGGACCCCATTTATCTGTTGATAAAAAAGGCACCCATTGTGCTGAGTATATCCGTGCTATTTCAGATGATGAATGGCGGGTTCTGTCACGTCAAGACATTGGTCAAGTCATAGTAACGCTTGCACCAGAAACAGTGAGTCCTGAAGAAATAAAGCGTATGGTTGAATTAGGCATTAAAGTTTGTCTAGGACACACTAATGCCGATTATCAAACAGCCCAAAAGGCTATTGATGCAGGAGCCAGTGGTTTTACCCATTTATTTAATGCTATGTCGCCATTACAAGGTCGTGAACCCGGCGTGGTTGGTGCTGCACTTCTAAATAATCACACCAGTTGTGGTTTGATAGTTGATGGTTTCCATGTCGATAATGCGAGTTGTAAATTGGCTATACAAGCAAAACCACAAGGCAAAATATTTTTGGTCACTGACGCAATGCCGCCTGTTGGCACAGATCAAACAGAATTCGCTTTATATGACCGTACGGTTTACGTTGATAATGGTAAACTTACCTCTACAACAGGTGAGCTTGCAGGTTCATCGTTGGATATGGCCAGTGCCGTTAAAAATACCCATAAAGGTTTAGGCATGCCTTTAGATGAAGCATTACGCATGGGTAGTTTGTATCCAGCACAATATTTATATCAGGATCAAGCCGTTATCCGCGGTGAACTGAAACAAGGATATCAAGCCGATATGGTGGTATTAAATGACGACCTATCAGTAAAAGAAACTTGGATTTCAGGTAAGAAAGTTTAATAACTAATTTAGCTATTATTTAGTAAAATTTAGTAGTCATTCAATTTACGCAATAATTATAACAATAATGCAAGTTAACGAGGAAGTTATGGAAATGTCACTCACGCAAGAAAAAGAAAATAAAAAACAGAGTAATGCACTACCGATGGTAATAGTCGCCGGGCTATTTTTCATCCTGGGTTTTGCTACTTGGTTAAACGGCTCTTTGATGCCATATTTGCAACAAATATTGCAATTAACACCTTTTCAAGCATCACTGATATTATTCTCATTTTATATCGCAGTGACATTTACTGCCTTACCTTCAGCGGCAATTATTCGCAAAGTAGGCTACAAAAATGGTATGGCATTGGGTATGGGAACCATGATGGTAGCAGGTTTACTCTTTATTCCAGCTGCTAAAACTCAGATCTTTCCTCTATTTTTACTAGCTCAGTTAGTGATGGGCACAGGTCAAACCTTGTTACAAACAGCGGTTAACCCTTATGTGGTACGCATTGGCCCTGAAGAATCAGCAGCAGCACGTATTTCAATTATGGGTATCTTAAATAAAGGCGCGGGTGTTGTAGCACCAATCGTTTTTACTGCACTAATTTTAAGTGGTTTTAGTGGTACTGTTGGTACTGAGTTAAGTCAAATTCAAATTGATGCAATGGCTGACAAATTGATTCTACCTTATTTAGGTATGGCTTTATTTATTGGTATTCTTGGCTTTGCAGTAAAAAAATCTCCGTTACCTGAGCTAGCTAGCGAAGAAGAGGAAGGTGAAGCGGAACATAAAGGTCAATTGAAAGAAGCACTTTCTCATCCTAACTTAGCATTAGGTGTTGTCGCTTTATTTTTATATGTAGCAGTAGAAGTTATCGCTGGTGATACTATTGGTGCGTTTGCCTTAGCCCTTGGTGTAGAGAGTTACAGTGTCATGACGTCTTATACTATGGGCTGTATGGTTCTAGGTTACATTCTAGGTATCGCACTTATTCCACGTTTTATCTCACAGCAAAAAGCGTTGATGGTCTCAGCCGTTTTAGGTTTAGCACTAAGTTGTGGTGTTATTTTCGGAGATAACAATTCATTCGCTATTGCCAACTCATTATCATTTATCCTGGGCGGCGCTCAATTACCTGATACCTTAATATTGATTGCTTTCTTAGGGCTTGCAAACGCGATTGTTTGGCCTGCTATCTTTCCGTTAGCACTTTCAGGCATGGGTAAACTAACCAGTGTTGGTTCAGCTTTATTAGTTATGGGTATTTCTGGTGGTGCATTTGGACCATTATTCTGGAGTTTAGCAAGTGGCTCTAGTGGGCAAGCTATAGACCTTCAAAGCGGTTATGTTGTGATGTTACCTTGTTATTTGTTTATTTTATTCTACGCTGTTAAAGGCTGTAAAATGAAATCTTGGAAATAAAATAAGTGATTATATCAATCACTTAGTTATAAAGTTAGCGACAAATAACTTAACGTTTTAAACGCGAACTTAAAAAAAACCTTGATGAGCCATATTTAACCTGTGCTTATTGAGGTTTTTTTATGTCTTAAATTCAATAGCTTAGCGTGGTTGTTAATAATGGTTATAACATATTAATAATTAATGTTTAAAACATGGTTAACTGGTTGTACCAGGTGTTGACCTACTGGTACAACCACGTTAAGATTAGAAAACTGCTTAAGGTCTGACCACTTCTGTGAAAGATGAAGTAGAGAAATTTAAGCAGGTTTATAAAAAAAATAAACTTGATATATAAATAGTTAAAAGGATTTTGTTTATGAGTGAAGCTAAAAGGAAAGTTACTATCATTTATTGTTGTGATAATGATTTAGCTATGTATAGAAAAACACAAGTTTTTAACTTAAATGCCTATGGCGATATGATTATTCCACAAGACTTTAAACGTGGGAAAACCATAGTAGCAGTGTGTGACGGCGAGATAAACATTATCAACAGCGTCGGTGATAGAGTTGTTGAAGAGTACTGGCATTAATATCAGTATGGTATTTGTGCAATAAAAAAGGTGACAATTATGTCACCTTTTTTGTGTCTATTGAATGACCCGTCCTAGGACGGGTCAGAATACTAACCTAGAGAGTATTAATCCATTTGCTTTAACATTAGTAGCTGTTAGTTTTTTTACTTTCTAATTGTTTTTCACTATAGGTTGTTTTGTCATGTTTCTGACCCGCGGCTTCAGCTAACTCCGCCGGCATATAGTTCTCATCATGTTTAGCAAGTACTTCGCTCGCTTCTATGCTCAACCCTGTTGGTGGGTGTTCAGCTAGCGTTCCATTAGCAACGATACCTTGGCCTTCACGAAATAAATCAGGCAATATTCCTTCATAATAAACAGTAACCATAGGATCGCTGTCTTTAAACTCTATTGGCATGGTCATATCACTAAGCTTAAATGATACTTTTAAACTTTCTGGATCGCGCTTTACCGTACCAGGAACAACTAAACCACCAATACGAATACGTTGACCAATACTTGGCTTTAAACCTGTTTCTTTTTTACCTTGAGTGATCTCTGACGGGGTAAAAAATAAATCAATATTTTGGCTTAACGCGTAAAGCACTAGACCTGAAACAGCACCAATACCAATGAGAATAGAGCCAACAATGGCTAGACGTTTTTTACGGCGTGGATTCATTACTCAGTGACCTCTTTTAAAGCTTCATTTTGTTGTTTACGTAGCTCTCGTGCTTGGCGAAGTTTATCTTCACGTTGCTTACGCTTAGCTATTTGGTTAATAATTTGTTGATGACCAGCTTTCGAGCTAACCAATAATAGGGTAAGTATCAAAGCAGCCGCACCAAAGGATAGCCAGACATAAAAGCCATAACCGCCCATATTGATGAAATCGCTAAAACTATTAAATTGCATTGAATGCTCTCCAATTACAGCACTAATGTTAGTGTTGTTTGATGTAACTTAGTGTTATTTAACTGTGTTTTGTTGTACTAGTTCGCGCACCCAAGGACGAATGCTATTGCGAGCAAGGATCTCATTTCTAAAGCGTAAACAGATGATCACACCAACAAGTAAAGAAAAACCAATAAAACAAATAATGAATGGCCATAACATATCAAGTGACATGGATGGCTTACCCAATTTACTCACCGTTGAGCCTTGATGCAGGGTATTCCACCAGTCGACAGAGTATTTAATGATTGGGATATTGATCACCCCAACCAGCGTTAATATACCAGCGGCTTTACCTGCTAAGTTTTTATCTTCAAAAGCATTATGTAGAGCGATGACACCTAAATATAAGAACAATAAAATGAGTTCAGAAGTTAAGCGGGCATCCCAAATCCACCAAGTGCCCCACATAGGTTTACCCCAAGCAGCGCCAGTGATAAGTGCTATAGCCGTGAAGGCCGCACCAACAGGAGCCATAGCAGCAGCAGAGGCATCAGCGAGCTTTAGCTGCCAAACCAAGCTACTAAAAGCGGCGATGGCCATAGCAAAATAAATGCCCATAGATAATGAAGCAGCTGGCACATGAACATAGAATATTCTAAAGCTGTGACCTTGCTGGTAATCAGCAGGGGCAAATAGCAATGCCCATACCAGACCTATGCCCAGAAATAATGCCGCAAGGGCGCTTAACCAAGGTAATAACTTATTGGTAAAGTGATAAGACACTTCAGGGTTTGCATAAGGGTGTAACCATTTCCACATTAATTAATACTCACTATTTTGTCGATTATAAGGCCGGATTACCGTGTTGTTTTTCATGGTAAAGTAACAGTGCTCTTTCGTGTTTATATTGTGTGTTTATATTGTGCGTTACCATTTCCACGTTCCGCCTATCATGTTAATTGGTACTCACTACTTTTGTCGATTATCAGGTAGGATTACCGTGTTATTTTTCATGGCAAAGTAACAGTGCTCTTTCGTGTTTATATTGTGTGTTTATATTGTGCGTTACCATTTCCACGTTCCGCCTATCATGTTAATTGGTACTCACTTTTAGGGCCGCTCCAACTGCAAAAGGTGCTAGCGATAAAGACCCAAAGAATAATGCGGCGATTATAGCAAGTTGGCCGCTGTAAGGTAAGCCAAGCGCGGCAGTGTCTATCGCGCTAGTGGCAAAAATTAATACTGGGATATAGAGTGGTAGCACTAGCAAGCTAAGTAATACACCGCCTTTTTTAATGCCAACAGTAAGGGCTACACCTACAGCCCCTAGCAAACTAAGTACCGGTGTTCCCAGTAATAAGGTAAATACAAGTGCGCCATAACTGTTTTCATCTAAGTGTAGTAATACCGCGAGTAATGGTGCGATTAAGATAAGAGGTAAGCCAGTAATTAACCAGTGGGCAAATATTTTAGCTAGCACTAATAAAAATATTGGGTGGGGACTTAATAACATTTGCTCTAGTGAGCCATCATGATGATCTGATTTAAATAAGCGATCTAATGATAATAGGGTCGCTAATAGTGCTGCTACCCAAATAATACCCGGTGCAATGCGACTTAAGGTTTGAGCTTCTGGACCGATGCCTAAAGGGAAAAGTGTGATAACTATAACAAAAAATAATAATGGATTAATGATGTCATCTTTATGGCGCATCGCTATGGTTAAGTCGCGTTTCAATACCAACATAAAGGCACGACGATAAGATAACGGCTGTGATGACGGTATTGGGTTATTAGTTTGGGCTGGTAAGTTTTCAGTCGATTGCACAGACTGTGCTTCTAATGTCATTGGTATATCTTCTCTAAATGAATCTCATCTTCATATGAAGGCATGTTAACTACTATAATCTAAAACGATTTTTTTCACTTGTTCTGGCTTAATGCTGATCAAATCTTGATGGGTCGTTAAAATAACACAGCCGCCTCGGTTAGCATGTTCAATAAATAATTTCTCTAAACTGGCTACACCTTGTTTATCGATAGCGGTGAAGGGTTCATCTAAAATCCAAATAGGTGCACTACTCTGATATAAACGGGCTAAAGCAATACGACGGTGCTGACCTGCACTTAAATGAGAAGCTAAACTGTCTTCAAAACCTAATAAATTTACTTTAGCTAAATAAGCTAAACTGTCTTCAGTGTTATTTCCGTGAAGAGCCAAGTTAAAATTGAGGTTTTCCTCAGCGGTCATTTCACCTTTTACCCCTGATAAGTGGCCAAAATAGAGCAGGTTTTGCTGATATTCTTCTCTACATCGACTAATCGATTGGCCTTGGTAATGTACTTGACCATCATATGGCTGGGATAAGCCTGATAAAATGCGCAACAAACTCGTTTTTCCTGAGCCATTTGGACCTTCAACTTGCACAATGTCACCGGCATGAATTTGCAGGGATAACTCATCAAATAATAAGCGTTCTTCTCTAATACAGGTTAGCTTTACGCCACTGAGTAGGGAAGTTGAGGTTTTTTTAGGCAATGTGTTCACTTAGTCTTTATCAACGTTCTATTAGGTTTATAGCGTTAAGCTAGGAGGCTGAATTCTAGCGCATGTTTGTCGTATAATTCTTGATTTGGATCGTATATTCACTTTGGACGATATATTACCATAGCCAAGATTAACATAGCCCAAGGAAGTTGTAACATTATGAAACAACTTGAGCCGTTAATTTACATTAATATTTCGACCCATAAAATGTTAGTATAACGCGATAATTTTTAACCTAATTAAGTTTTTATAAAAACTTAGGTCTTAGGTTAGATGTTTTTTGAAGTAGAGCGGAGAAACCAATGATACCCGACCTGGTAGCAAACCAAATGCCTGAGCTTATACCTGAGCTTGGTCACTTAGCCCTTATTATAGCTTTAGCATTTTCTATTTGCTTAAGTTTGATCCCCTTAATTGGTGTACATAGTCCAGAGCAGAGTTCTTTAAAGAAACTCATGACCTACGCTAAACCATTGGCCTATGGTATGTTTTTCTTTACCGGTATTAGTATTGTTATTCTTGCTTATAGTTTTGTTATTGACGATTTCTCTATTAAGTACATCGCTAGTCATTCTAATACGCATTTACCTTATTATTTTAAAATAAGTGCTGTTTGGGGCGGGCATGAAGGCTCTTTATTATTATGGGTATTCTCATTAACTGCTTGGACTGCGGCAGTGGCACGTTTTTCTGACGGTATAGAAGAAGAATTTATTGCGCGTGTATTAGCTGTTATGGGCATGATTGCGATAGGTTTTATTGCCTTTACCTTGTTAACTTCAAACCCGTTTGAACGTTTATGGCCAAATGTGCCGATGGAAGGTCGAGATTTAAACCCTCTATTGCAAGATGTTGGTTTAATTATTCACCCACCACTGTTATATCTTGGTTATGTTGGTTTTGCTGTTGCTTTTGCCTTTGCTGTTGCTGCCTTAATGGCAGGGAAAATGGATGCCGCATGGGCTCGTTGGTCTAGACCTTGGACTGTCGGCGCATGGATGTTTCTAACACTAGGTATCGCACTAGGTAGTTGGTGGGCTTATTATGAACTTGGCTGGGGTGGCTGGTGGTTCTGGGATCCAGTTGAAAACGCTTCATTTATGCCTTGGTTAATTGGAACAGCGTTAATACATTCATTAGCCGTTACTGAAAAGCGCGGTACCTTCAGGAACTGGACTATTCTATTGGCAATATTTGCCTTTGGTTTAAGTTTGTTGGGCACATTTTTAGTACGTTCAGGGGTGATTACTTCGGTACATTCTTTTGCTGCCGATCCTGGCCGAGGAATCTTTATACTAGTGCTGTTGGCTATTGCTATGGGCGGTTCACTAACTCTGTATGCATTTAGAGCAAATACCGTAGCGAGCTTTTCTCGTTTTGCCTTCTATTCACGTGAAACAGCTTTGTTATTGTGTAATGTCATTTTAGTTGTTGCAACGGTAACTGTACTTCTAGGTACTTTATATCCTTTATTAGTCGATGCATTAGGTTACGGGAAAATATCAGTTGGCCCTCCTTATTTTAATGCTGTCTTTGTGCCAATCATGAGTGTTTTATTCATCATTATGGGAATAGGGCCGTTAATTCGATGGAAAAAAGCTAAAAAAGGAGAGTTACGTAAAAGGCTTTTCAGCTCATCGGTATTTAGTATTGCTTTTGGTCTATTGTTCCCGGTGGTCTACGGTGGCGAGTTTAATATGCTAGTTGCTATGGGCATCACGTTAGCGACTTGGGTTTTCTTAGTTGTTGTTAAAGAAGTTAAAAACCAATTTACAACAGTAGGGAAATTAACAACCAGTCATATAGGTATGGCAACAGCTCATGCTGGTATTGCTATCACAATTGTTGGCGTAACAATCGTCTCAATGTATGAAAGTGAAACCAACGTAAAAATGGCGCTAAACGAAAAAGTTATTGTGTCAGGTTACGAAATTGAGTTCAAAGGCATTAAACATGTTGAAGGACCAAACTACAGTGCCGAACAGGGACAAATTAATATCTATAAGGTGACTGGCGAGAACGAAAGCGACTTTGTTACTTTGCTCAAACCAGAACGCCGCTCTTATCGTGTACAAACGATGGGTATGACAGAAGCTGGAATCGATGCTGGTTTATTTCGTGATGTCTATGTTGCATTAGGTGATCCTTTACCCGGTGGTGCTTGGGCAATTCGAGTTCATTACAAGCCGTTTGTTCGTTGGATCTGGCTAGGCGCTATTTTCATGAGTATTGGTGGCATTCTCTCTATGCTTGATAAACGTTACCGCCGAAGAAAGCCTGCTGTAGCTAAATCACCTGTAGTGGCTGATTCACTCACTCAAGCTAAACCTGCTAGTGCGGCAAAAGTGTCGGAGGCGTAATTATGGGTAAACTCATTCGTTTTTTACCACTTATTTTGGTTATTGCCTTAGGTGTTGTTTTGTATCGTGGTTTGTCATTAAACCCACAAGATATGCCATCAGCATTAGTCGGTCAAACTATGCCCAATTTTTCACTACAAACATTAAATGATAGTGAGAAATTGGTAACAAAAACTGACTTGTTAGGTGATATTGTCTTAGTCAATGTTTGGGCTACTTGGTGTCCTACCTGTAAGTATGAACACCCTTACTTGGTGGACATAGCTAAAGATGCTCAAGTTAAGTTATATGGCTTAAATTATAAGGACGACCGTGAGGCTGCTCAACAATGGTTGAAACATTATGAAGATCCATATGTATTTTCTATCTTCGATGAAGAAGGAACTTTAGGTTTAAATTTAGGTGTTTATGGCGCTCCAGAAACGTTTGTTATAGATCATCATGGCACTATTCGTAAACGTTTTGCTGGTGCTATCGATACACGTGTATGGCGACGTGAATTTGAGCCTTTAATCGCTCAGCTTATTGAAGAAAAGAAGCAGGAAAAATAACATGAAATTAATCAGTATACTTATACTAGCTTTGACGCTAATTATTGGTATTAATCCAGCTTCAGCTAGCCCGGTAGAAACGTTTGAGTTTCGTGATGAAGTGACTAAAATTCGTTTTCAAGCACTGAGTAAAGAGCTGCGTTGCCCTAAATGTCAAAATCAAAACTTAGCCGATTCTAATTCTCCTATTGCCCAAGATTTGCGCAAAGAACTGTATGAGCTATTACAGCAAGGTAAAGCCGATAGTGAAATTGTCAACTTTATGGTCTCGCGTTATGGTGAATTTGTTTTATATCGACCAAGAGTATCCCCGTTGACTTACGTATTATGGTTTGGTCCAGCCGTTCTTATTTTGTTAGGTATTATTGTGGTAATTGTCGTTGTTCGTAGAAAACCGGTTGAGAAAAAAAACTTGGTTTTATCGGCTGAACAACAAGATAAGCTGAAAGATTTATTAAATAATAAGTAACCATTCATATCATTAAAAAAAGTAGTAGATAACATTATGGAATTTTTAGTAATAGCCCTTATATTTTTAATTTTATTATTATTGATGGTATGGCGACCTTTCTTTAAACAGAAAACACAAGATGTTCGTGTCGATAGTAGTTTGCGTGATGAAACTAATGTCCGTTTGTATCATGAACATAAAAAAGAAATAGAAAAAGATTACGGCGAAGGGGGCATTGATGAAGAAAGCTATCAGTACCTACTGGCTGAATTAGATAAAACCTTATTACAGGATATAGAAAGTACCTCAAAAGAAGTGAAAGTTGCTATTAATACAAAGTCATACTCACCTTTATGGCCGTTAGGTCTCAGTGTATTTATTATCATTTTCACTGTAGCGTTATACAACAAACAAGGCAGTTATAAGCTGATAACAGAAATGCCATCTGGCCACGGTCAGCAGCAAGGTATGTCACAAGAACAAATGCTAGAGCAGCGTGAAAATGAAGCAATAGCGCATATCAATAAACTGCAAAAACATATCGAATCTAATCCTGAAGATAGTGAAGCCTGGTATAACTTAGGGCAAACTTATGTTGCGGTAGGCGGTTTTGATGAAGCTGTTGCTGCATTTACCCAAGTAATTAACATTGAAGGGGAGCATGCAGACGTATTAGGTGCAATAGCACAGGCTCTTTATTATAAAAACAACCAAAAAATTAGTGCCCAAGTGCAAGAGTATATTGATAAAGCATTAACCCTAGATATTAACGACCCATCAACTAATATTTTATTAGGAATGCATAACTTTATTGCTGAAAACTACCAAGAAGCTATTACTTACTGGCAACGTGTTATTAATTCAAACAGTCAAGGCGTTAATATTGCAGCGCTAAAAGAAGCGGTTGCTGAAGCTAATAATCGACTAGGTAACGCTTCTGGTAAATCAGCTAGCAGTATGGGGGCTAGCTCAACATCTAATCATACAGATGAGGCACAATCAGTTGCAGGGCCGCAATTAAAAGTCAGTGTAAGTCTGTCTGATGAGCTTATTAAGCAACTAACAAAAGATGAAGACCGCGTTGTGTTCATTTATGCTGTACCGACTAATGGTCAACGTATGCCACTGGCAGCTGTTAAAATGAAAATCAGTGATTTACCGACTGTTATTGTATTAAATAATAGCCAAGCGATGAGTCCTGAGAATAATTTGGCGAGTGTTGAAAAAGCTCATGTATATGCCATTGTTTCAATGCAAGGTGGCGTAGGCATTAAGCCGGGAGACTTTAAAGCAGAGGCCCTTGGTGTTGATGTTAATCGCAGTGATACTCTTGAATTGATCGTTAATACGTTAGTGGAATAGCTGTTTGACTAGGTAAGTTGCTCATTCTTACTGAGCAAGGTATTAAGGTTGCTCAGTAAGTTTAATAAGAAGAAAAACCAAATGAAATCTCGTTTTAGTGCGCGTATAAAAGAGAGTGATAACACAGTTGATGATAATAAAAACCCATCAACTGCAGTGTTAATAACTAATCTAGGTTCACCTGATGAGCCTACAACTAGTGCAGTACGCCGCTATTTGCGAGAATTTTTATCGGATAGGCGTGTCGTTGAAATTCCACGCTTAATTTGGCTGTTAATTTTACACGGTATTATTTTACGTATTAGACCGGCAAAATCAGCCAAGTTATACCAAACTGTTTGGCAAGATGACGGTGCCCCTTTATTAAGTATTACCGAAGCACAAAAGCTTAAATTGGCAGTGAAAATTAAATCTCAATATGGCGACAATGTCATTGTCGATTTTGCCATGCGTTATGGAAATCCATCAGTAGCGAGTGTATTGCAGAAATTCCAACAACAAGGTGTTGATAAAATTGTTGTGTTACCTTTATATCCGCAATATGCAGGACCAACAACCGCGTCAACTTTTGATGCCGTTAGTAAAGAATTACAAAAGTGGCGTTATATACCGTCGATACACTTCTTAAATACCTATCATAACAACTCTCTCTATATTCAAGCATTAGCTGACACAGTTAAAGATCATGTGGCAAGTCACGGTAAACCAGAGCGTTTAGTATTGTCATACCATGGCATGCCAGAGCTATTTCGAAAGTGGGGCGATCCATATTATGATTTTTGTCATGAAACAACCGTACTTCTCAAAAAAATATTACTGGAAAGTAATATAGGCTTTACTGATGATGAAATAATCATGACCTTTCAATCTCGTTTTGGTAAAGCAGAGTGGCTTAAACCTTATACCGATGCAACACTTGAACAACTGCCAGAGCAAGGTATAAAGCACGTTGCGATTATTAGCCCAGCATTTAGTGCTGACTGTTTAGAGACACTTGAAGAGTTAATTCACGAAAATAGTGAAGTATTTTTAAAGGCAGGTGGTGAAAGCTACCATTATATCGCCGCGTTAAACGATCGTGATGACCATATTGATGCTTTATATAATGTATTAGAGCCTACATTAGGTTCGCCTGAACTTAGCTAAGGGTAAGAATAGAGCAAGGTTGAACGCCAACCACCACGATAAACTCACTTGCTAAGCTATATAAAAATAGTATACTGTTTTTATATACAGTTGTTGGCGGGGTGGTAAAGTGGGCAATCAGAAAAAAATAATCCACATTGATATGGACTGCTATTATGCTGCTGTTGAAATGCGAGATTTTCCGGAGTATCGCGATATCCCAATAGCCGTGGGTTGGGATGGTCCGCGTAGTGTATTATGCACGTGTAATTATCAGGCTCGACAGTTTGGCGTCCGCTCTGCTATGCCAGCGATGAAAGCAAAGCAACTCTGTCCAGAGTTAACGATTGTCAATTGCCGCATGGATGTTTATTCAGAAACGTCTAAACATATTAGAGAAATATTTTCTCGCTATACCGATCTCATTGAACCACTATCTCTAGATGAAGCTTACCTTGATGTCACAGATGCAACTATGTGTCAGGGCAGTGCCACGCTAATTGCTGAAAAAATTAGAGCCGATATATTTAACGAGTTAAACTTAACCGCATCGGCAGGAGTCGCACCCAATAAATTTTTAGCTAAAATTGCTAGCGACGAAAACAAGCCGAATGGCCAATGTGTTATTACTCCAGATAAAGTAGCAAATTTTGTCGAACAACTTTCACTTAAGAAAATACCAGGTATAGGCCCTAAAACATTTGAAAAACTCAATAGGCATGGTTATGTAACTTGTGCTGATGTCCGTAAAAGTGATATCAGAACATTACAAAATATTGTCGGTAAATTCGCGAATAGTCTGTACTTAAAGTCTCATGGTGTCGACAATCGAGCTCTAGAAGTAAGTAGGCAACGAAAGTCACTCGCTATAGAGACAACGTTAATGCAGGATATTACCACACAAGATGAGTGTGAACTTGTTATAGAGTCGTTATATCAAAAACTATTAACTCGACTTGCACCACACAGTAATAGAGAGATCATTAAGCAAGGGGTAAAACTTAAGTTTTCTGACTTTAATCAAACAACCGTTGAGACACAAAGCAATGAGTGTCAGCAGGCACTTTTCAGCAGTTTATTATCAAAGGCCTATAACAGATCAAATAAACGCGGTATACGTTTGGTCGGTTTAACCTTAGGGTTTGCTGATACCCCAAGTGAAAGTAATCAACTACAGCTTTCACTTTAGGATTTACATAAATAAAGGTATTTTGATCGGCAATGAGCTAAAACAAATAGGCGTTTGCGCAACAATTATTCAAGAATTGCGTGAAAGTTGTGAAATTGATTGGTATCTTCAAGGCGAGCTTGCGTATAATAAGCGCTTATGCGCCAAGTGCTCTGTTGATGACAACATTAATAGCTAACTTGGTAACAAAGCAGTACAAAAAGAACAAGCTAAGAAGATTCATTTTATAATAGCGCGGTTGTTTCAGTGATGGAATTTTTGCAATATTAGAATGAACTCAGAATTATAATAGACCTAAATCGATTTGTAGAGTATCCCATGATTAAAAGCACCGCTGAAGTCCGTCAGGCATTTTTAGATTTTTTTGCCACCAAACAACATCAAATAGTTAAAAGTAGCTCTCTTGTCCCTGGTAATGATGCAACATTATTATTTACCAATGCCGGCATGGTTCCTTTTAAAGATGTTTTTTTAGGTGCTGAAAAACGTAGTTATACACGAGCAACCTCTGCACAACGTTGTGTTCGAGCCGGTGGAAAGCATAACGATTTAGAAAATGTTGGCTACACTGCACGTCATCACACATTTTTTGAAATGATGGGTAACTTTAGTTTTGGTGACTATTTTAAAAATGATGCAATTAGTTATGCTTGGGAATTTTTAACTGGTGAGTTAGGGATACCAAAAGAAAAACTATTGGTCACCATATATGATACTGATGAGGAAGCTTTCTCTTACTGGAGAGATGAAATTGGTGTACCTGAAGATAAAATAATTCGTATTGGTGATAAATCTGCTAGTAAAAAATATGAATCTGATAACTTTTGGTCAATGGGTGATACAGGGCCTTGTGGACCTTGTTCTGAAATATTCTATGATCACGGGGAAGACATCTTCGGTGGACCTCCAGGATCGCCAGATGAAGACGGTGACCGTTTTATAGAGATATGGAACATAGTATTCATGCAATTTAACCGTCAAAGTGATGGTACTATGGAGCCATTGCCTAACCCGTCTATCGACACTGGTATGGGCTTAGAGCGTATTTCTGCCATTATGCAAAAAGTGCATAGCAATTACGAAATAGATATTTTCCAAGCGTTAATTAAAGATACTGCAAACTTACTTGCTTGTACCGACTTGGAGCATAAATCACTTCGTGTTATCAGTGATCATATTCGTTCATGTAGCTTCTTAATTGTTGATGGTGTTGTACCATCAAATGAAGGGCGTGGTTATGTACTTCGCCGTATTATTCGACGAGCAATTCGACATGGTCATAAACTTGAAGCCAGTGAACACTTTTTCCATAAACTAGTTTCTTCACTTATCGAACAAATGGGCGAAGCCTATCCTGAGTTAGTTCAGCAGCAAGCGATCATTGAAAAATTATTACGTATCGAAGAAGAACAATTTGGCCGTACCTTAGATCGCGGTATGATTTTACTTGAAGATATATTAGCTAACCTCTCTGGCGATATTATAAAAGGTGATGATGTATTTAAGTTATATGATACTTATGGCTTTCCTGCCGATTTAACGGCTGATATCGCTCGTGAACGTCATTTGAAAATTGATAAAGGTGGCTTTGATGCTGCAATGAAGCAGCAGCGTGAACGTGCCCAGCAAGCCAGTAATTTTGGCACAGACTATAATCAGCAACTTAAATCAGATCAAAAGACTAACTTCAAAGGCTATGATAATGACTCATACTCAGCAACCGTTGTAGAGTTGTTTAATAGCCAAGATCAAGACCCAGTCAATCAATTGAATTCAGGTGAACAGGGCATTGTGATTTTAGATCACACCCCATTTTATGCTGAATCAGGTGGTCAAGTAGGTGATAGTGGTTTATTACACCTTGATGGTGGTGTTTTTGACGTCACGGATACCATTAAGTTAGGTAATGCTTTTGCACATAGAGGTACTGCACTTACTGATATTGGTTTGAATCGACGTGTTAAAGCGGAAATTAATGTTGAGCGCAGAGCTGCAATTATTAAAAACCATACTGCAACACATTTATTACATGCCGCTTTACGAAAAGTGTTGGGTGAACATGTTACTCAGAAAGGTTCATTATGTGATAGTGATAAATTACGCTTTGATTTCTCTCATTTTGAAGGGGTAACCTCAGAAGAGTTACATGCTGTTGAGAAAATGGTGAATGATGAAATCCGTCGTAACCATTCAAGACAAACTGAATCTATGTATATTGAAGAAGCTAAAGAAAAAGGTGCTATGGCACTCTTTGGTGAAAAATATGACGATGAAGTACGTGTTGTAACCCTTGGCGACTTTTCAATAGAGCTATGTGGCGGCGTACATGTTGACAGAACAGGTGATATTGGTTTATTAAAAATAGTTTCTGAATCTGGTATTGCTGCTGGCGTTCGTCGTATTGAAGCGGTTACTGCTACAAGTGCACTCGATTTTATTAACCAACAAACTAGCACCCTTATAACAATTGCTGCGCTGGTTAAGAGTGATGTAACGAATGCAAGTAGCAAAGTTGAGCAACTTGTTAGCCGCTCTAAACAACTTGAAAAAGAAATTTCTCAACTCAAGCAGGAACTCGCTGCACAAGCTGGCTCTGATTTAATCAATAATACTGTTGATATTAACGGCGTTAAGGTACTTATTGCTGATTTAGGTGGCGTAGAAAGTAAAGCGCTTCGCGGTATGGTTGATGAGCTTAAAAATAAAATGCAATCAGGTATTATTATGCTGGCGACGGCTAATGGTTCTAAAGTTGGATTAATTGCCGGTGTGACTAAAGACTTAGTCGGCCGTGTTAAAGCCGGAGAGCTTGTTAATATGGTAGCTCAACAAGTCGGTGGTAAAGGTGGTGGGCGTCCAGATATGGCACAAGCTGGTGGCACACAGCCAGAAAATATAAGTGAAGCACTTGAAAGTGTCTCATCATGGTTAACAGATAAGTTGACTTAAGTAAGCTTTGAGCAACACCGTTATTAGCTATATATATTGTAATAATATTGCTCAACACTCTGAAACATTTTTCTTGATTTGTGACAGGGTATAGATACGAAAAAGGAAGCATTATGCTTAATGCCGTTCACTTAAGGTGAACGGCATTTTTTTGTACTGCTTTTTTGATCGGGTATCTATTTTTAGAGCACTTTAATGCTCTGGGGTATTTCCTTTCTCTCCTCGATGGCAAGATGA
>MAAB01037771.1_pt1 | contig 96396 bp, 93 predicted proteins | sample 1115991 | NCBI WGS metagenome assembly MAAB01 (sample SAMN04961124, study PRJNA320927) | seawater metagenome | isolation source: sample BD02T18 sea water enriched with oil for 18 days | place: USA:Gulf of Mexico | collected 2013-07-27
AAGCAATTAACTAACGTACGTGCATCAGGTACAGATGAAGCGATTAACTTAACGCCACCAATTAGAATGAGTTTAGAGCAGGCGCTTGAGTTTATTGGTGAAGATGAATTATTAGAAGTGACACCAACATCATTACGTGTGCGTAAAAAGTTCTTACTGGAGCATGAGCGTAAACGTGCTTCTCGTGGCTAATGGCCAAACATGAAATAATAGAAAAAGGGTATCCTGTTCAGGGTACCTTTTTTTTTGAGGTTTAATATGCGAATTTTAGTTTTGATAGCCATTGGATTGTTGCTATATATCATCATCAGCAATTTGTTACGGAAAAACAGAAGCTCACCTAATGTGGTGACGGAAAAAATGGTCAAATGTGGCCATTGTGGAATACATATTCCGAAAAAAGAAGCGGTTCATGCGGGAGATGATTTTTATTGTTCGCAAGCGCACCTTGATGACCATCGACAAGTGAATTAATACCGTTGTTACAGTTTGAGATAGATCAGGTTACTGATTCAACTTCATGGCGAGCGTTAAGGCTATTTTCTGGCTATCGCTTATTTTTAGCAGCCATGCTGTTTTTTGTCTTTTATCTCAAGTTACCACCCGAGTTTTTGGGGGAAAGCGCTCCAGTTCTATATAGCGTTTTTAGTCAATTCTATTTATTGACTGCCGTGGTGTTAATGGTATTTACCAGTAAACACTGGGGCCTGTTTCAGTCTCAAACTAAGATTCAACTGGTCCTTGATATCCTCGTCATTACCATGCTTATTCATGCCAGTGGCGGTTTGAAAACAGGTCTAGGATCATTGCTGTTAGTGGTTGTGGTTGCGGGTGGGGCATTGATTCCTGGTCGGATTTCGGTATTCATTGCTGCCGTTGCAACCTTATCTGTATTGCTAGAAGCCGGCTATTCGCAAATAGCCGGTGATGGCGTGACCAAATATAGTCAGGCGGGCTTATTAGGCGCCACCTTTTTTGCAACGGCACTATTGGCACAGTCCTTAGCTAAAAAAATGCAAAAATCACAAATTTTGGCTGAACAACGTGCTCAGGATGTGACTAAATTAGCCGCCTTAAATGAACGTATTATCAGTCGCATGCAAACGGGACTATTGGTAATTGATTTTGAAGGTAAGGTAACACGATGTAATAAATCAGCACGATCATTATTGGCTATCAGCAAGCCAGGTAAACCTTACCAGCTAAAACACTATGTACCGCAATTAGCTGAGCAAATATGGGCGTGGAAACATCATAATGCAACCACTTTTGTGCCTTTTCAGGCTCGAGCAGATCTGCCAGAAGTATTGGCACGTGCGAGTGAGTTAGATGGCGGTGAAATTCTGATTTATATTGATAATACATCAGCAATGGCCCAACAAGTTCAGCAATTAAAATTAGCTTCGCTAGGTCGTTTAACGGCCAGTATTGCCCATGAAGTTAGAAATCCATTAGGGGCTATTAGTCATGCGGGAGAATTATTAGCCGAGGCTTATGCCGATGATGTGAAGATTACTAAGCTGACAGATATTATCCAACGCCATAGTGCCAAGGTGAATGGTATTATTGAAACGATATTAGATATGAGTCGCCGTAACACGGTTGAACCAACGGTGGTTGTTTTAGCGCCCTGGTTAGAAAAATTTATTAATGAGTTTTGTGAGATCAAACATATTCCAATAGGGGCAATTGAATTAATCGCTACGGCTCCATTGGCAAAAGCGTATATGGACGCGGAGCAATTACACCAAGTGATGTGTAATTTGATGGAAAATGCATGGCATTATTCCGATAAAAATGCGACTACACAGCTTATACAAGTGATTCTAGCTAGTAATGAGAATGAAATATCTATTGATATCAGTGACAATGGTGAAGGTATTACCGAGGCTGTACAACAACATTTATTTGAACCATTTCATTCTCAACGTACTGGTGGAACTGGATTGGGATTATATTTGGCACGTGTATTATGCCAAGCAAATGGAGCTAGGTTGAATTATTTACCCGATGAAAAGGAACGCTGTTGTTTCCGTATTAATGTCCCGCTTGATTGGCAAGAGAGTGTGCAATGAATCCACAAGCCTTAGTGATTGATGATGAACCCGATATCCTTGAGTTATTGACGATGACCTTGTCCGGTATGTCGATCGATTGTGTGACAGCAGAGACGTTAGCTCAGGCTGAGCAAGCGATGAAGCAGCATAAATTTGATTTGTGTTTGACCGATATGCGATTACCCGATGGCAATGGCTTGGATTTTGTGAAAAGTTTGCAACAACACCATCCTGAGTTACCTGTTGCAGTGATTACTGCTCATGGCAATATTGATATAGCGGTGCAGGCATTAAAATTAGGCGCTTTCGATTTTGTCTCGAAACCGGTTAAGTTACGAGTATTAAGAGATTTAGTCACAACTGCAATGAAATTATCGCCGGCAACCACTGCAACTAAAGAACGTCGTTCTCGCGATCGTTTATTAGGCGAAACGGATGTTATTAAGTCGTTACGTGGCAAAATTTCAAAGTTAGCTCGTAGTCAGGCACCGGTGTATATCAGTGGGGAATCAGGCACGGGTAAGGAGCTGGTCGCAAGGCTAATTCATGAGTTAGGTGCGCGTGGAGATAAACCGTTTATTGCAGTTAACTGTGGCGCTATTCCAACGGAATTAGTCGAAAGTGAATTCTTTGGTCATAAAAAGGGTTCTTTTACTGGTGCGATCGCAGATAAAGAGGGCTTATTTCAGGCTGCGCATGGTGGTACTTTGTTTTTAGATGAAGTTGCTGATTTGCCATTGATGATGCAAGTGAAGCTATTACGTGCTATTCAGGAAAAAGCAGTTCGACCAGTCGGTGGTCAAGAGGAATTAAACGTTGATGTCCGCATTTTATCGGCTACACACAAAAATCTAGCTGCATGTGTTACTTCGGGCACATTTCGAGAAGATTTGTTTTACCGCTTGAATGTAATTGAATTATTGGTGCCGCCATTACGAGATCGACAAGCTGATATTCCATTGCTTGCAGAGTATATTTTGCAGCAGATAGCGGAAAAAAATGGAGTGGTGAATCCAACATTTACACCTGCCGCATTAGCCGAGCTTAAACGTTATTCTTTTCCAGGCAATGTACGTGAATTAGAAAACATACTTGAGCGGGCGTTAACGTGGGTTGAAGGTGATATGATTTCAGAGGATGATTTGATGCTGCCTGAAGTTGAAATAAAAGCTTTGCATGTGATTGAAACACAGTTAAATTCAAACTTATCAGCAGACAATGATCTTGAAAGTCAGTTAGAAGAGCAAGAGCGCCAACTGATCACGCAGGCATTAGAGGCAACTCGTTGGAATAAGACTGCGGCGGCAAAAAAATTAGGTATTACCTTTCGGGCATTACGATATAAGCTCAAAAAATTGAACGTGGAATAATAGATTAGGGATGAAACTATGACAACATCATCATCAACACACCCAGACTTAGATTGGAGTCAGGTACGTGAAACTGTGCGTATGTTGAACTTGGCTGTAGCGCAAACGGAAATGTCGATGAAAGAAGGCGATGAGTCAGTAGATACCTTGACTGATGCGTTTACTACGATGGTTGCCAGAGTTCAGGTTATTGAGAAAATGGTTAAGTCGGATAATGATATTGATAAAGAACAAATTATTGAGCAATGTGAGGCGGTAACAGATGAAATGCAGCATGTTATTCATGCTTTTCAGTTTTACGATAAACTCACTCAGCGTTTGAGTCATGTATCTCATTCTCTCGATGCTTTAGGAAACCTAGTATCAGATTCCTCAAGGCTGTATAACCCGATAGAGTGGTCTTTATTACAAGAAAAAATTATTTCTAAGTATTCGATGCCAGCGGAACACCACATGTTTGAATTAGTGATGCAGGGCAAGTCAGTCGATGAAATCCTCAAACACGCCCCAGATTCAGTTAAAAATAACAATGATGATATTGAATTGTTTTAGTCTGGTGCCAGTGCTTGAAGATCATTAACTACTACTGAGTTATCGATAAACATAGCTTTATCTTTTTCTGTTAATTTTAAGCTTAATAACAGTCTTATGTTGTCCATCGAACTAAATTGAGCGCTCACCACATGGCCTAGAATGCTGCCATCTCGGTCTGTGAACTCCTGTCCTGGCTCGGGTAGCTTATCGCTGACACAGTTCGCCGAAAACAGTCTTCTACTAGGTTTGCCAAGATAATGTAGTCGAGCAACTATTTCTTGGCCTGGATAACACCCTTTATTAAAACTTACGCCACCGATAAGCTCGAAGTTTAGTTGTTGGGGCGTGAACTTTTCTTTTGTGTCGGGTAATACCGTCGCTAGGCCCATATCAATATCAAATAACTGCCACGAGGATTCCTCTGCTAGCAGCCAGTGTTGTTCCACTAACTCTTGGCAAAGAGCATCTACGTCGGCCGTTTGGCCAAGACATAAGTAGCGGTTTGTTGAGCTAGGAAGTTTAATAAATAGTTTATTATCCTGCTCAGTTGCGTAATAGTTTTTATCAGGAAGCTTTATATTATGGTTAGTTGCATCAACACTTTGAGCTAAACCGATTAGAGATAAATCTTCACTGATATCCGAGATGGTTACCTTGGAGCGTAATACATACATGGATAGACGCTGTTGTAGGCCTGCACACATATTTTGTGGTACTACGATCTGGAAACAATCAGCACGGCGGATAAGGAGAAATATGGCTAATAGGCGGCCTTTGACATTACAAAATCCGTTAAGCTGACTTTGATTAACTGTTAAAGCAGCAACATCATTGGTCAGAAGGTTTTGTAAAAAAGCAGCCGCATCGTCACCTTGTACTTGTAATACACCTAATTGTGATAACGGCATAAGGTAGTTACCGTCGTCAAAGTCAGGGTATTGGGTGACAGAATGTTGTTCGAGTAGGGATTGCCAAAAGTCAGTCATAATTTTATCAGAGTGGTAGTAAGTGGGATTATTATACCCAAGTAATTTTGGTCTATGTCGTTATTAGATTATGCTCAGCAATGGAGTGGTTATGGAAAACGGAATGGTATTTCGCATGGAAATAGGGCGATCAAGATGGCTTTTTTGTTATTTTATCGTCATTCACGCCGTTATGATGCTGACTATTTTCAGTTTGCCGATAGGCATAGACTGGTCCGCCACAGCTATAGGAGCTCTAAGTCTAAGCTTCGTTTGTACCAGTCGTCGACATCAGTGGTTGAGAGGTACTTTAATTAAGACACAAATTTTACGTGATGAAAGTGGCTTGTGGCATCTCGATGCTGCGAAAGGCAAAAAACAATCAGCCTTAACAATTGATGCCAGTTTTGTAACTACCCACTTAGTCATTATTTATCTAAAAAATGATAGTCGTTGGCGACGATTATCGATCACTATTTTTGCTGATGCAGTTGATAAAGATTTATTTCGGCAGTTACGTGTGTACTTAAGAGATCCTAAGGTTTTCCAATAATAACGGTGTCTTGAGGAGGCTTGATGGTATCAGTATTAGGGTAATCTAAGGTGTAATGTAGGCCACGACTTTCCTTACGTTGTAAGGCTGAGGTGATAATAAGCTCTGCGATATCAGCAAGGTTTCGTAGCTCGAGTAAGTCTTGTGTAATGTGATATTGGCTATAATAATCTTTAATTTCCTGTTGAAGTAAACTTAGCCGTTGACGCGCGCGAAGTAATCGTTCATTTGAACGTACAATACCGACATAATCCCACATAAATCGGCGTAACTCATCCCAGTTATGACTAATGGATATTGCTTCTCTAGCGCGTTCCACTAGACTTGCATCCCACTCTGGAATATCGGCCTCAGCCGAGCTTAGTGGTAATTGTTTTTTTATGCTGTCAGCAGCAGAACGGGCAAAAACCAAACATTCCAACAATGAGTTACTGGCCATTCTATTGGCTCCATGAAGCCCTGTATGTGCAGTTTCTCCAATAGCATATAAACCTGCAATATCGGTTTGGCCTTCTATATCAGTAATAAGACCCCCACAGGTATAGTGTGCAGCGGGTACCACAGGAATCGCTTCACGTGTCATATCAATGCCAAATTGAAGGCAGCGTTGATGGATCGTGGGAAAGTGTTCTTCAATGAATTCTTTGGATTGATGGCTGATATCAAGGTAAACACAGTCATCACCAAGGCGTTTCATTTCATGATCGATGGCACGAGCCACGATATCTCGGGGTGCTAATTCAGCTTGAGAGTGATATTTTTCCATGAATGGAGTGCCATCAGCTAATACGAGTTTTGCCCCCTCTCCACGTAATGCTTCACTAATCAAAAATGATTTTGCTTTTGGATGAAACAAACAGGTGGGATGGAATTGAACAAATTCCATATTGGCAACATGGCAGCCCGCACGCCAACCCATGGCAATGCCATCGCCAGTGGAGACATCCGGATTACTGGTATATAGGTACACTTTGCCCGCGCCACCGGTTGCCAATACCGTAATCGGCGCGGTAAATGTTTTGGTGGTATTTGTTTTAATATCTAGGGCATAACAGCCGAGGCAGCGGTTATCCATGTCATTAAGCTGTTTCTGACTGGTAATAAGATCGATGCCGATATGAAAGGGAAATAAAGAAATATTGTTGTGCGCTTTTGCTTTATCTAACAGTGTTGTTTCGACTTCACGTCCGGTGGAATCAGCGGCGTGTATGATACGCCGATGACTATGACCGCCTTCCTGAGTAAGGTGATAACGCTCAGATGATGTGCCATCTTTGGTAAACGATACGCCCTGTTCGATCAACCACTCAATGGTACTTCGTGCCTGCTCAACCGTATAACGAACCGTTTCTTCCTTACATAAGCCCGCACCGGCTTGTACGGTGTCATCTATGTGTGATTGTAGAGAATCTGCTTTATCAAGCACGACAGAGATGCCGCCTTGAGCGTATAAAGAGGCGCCTTCTTCTAATTGTCCTTTTGATAACACGGCTACTTTGGCATGATCTGCAAGTTGCAGAGCAAGGGTCAGGCCAGCAGTGCCACTGCCAAGAATCAGTACGTCATAGTGATGGGATGCAGTCATTAATTTAATAAACAGGTAGAATGGATTAACAATATTTTGCACGTAATGAGGAACAAAGTTAAATCATTATGGTCAATCAAGCTAGAACTAAACATAGTCTCCGGCATATCGGAGTACGCCGGAACAAGGGATGAGAGTGGATCAAGAGCTAGTGGAGCGCGTACAGGCGGGTGATAAAAAAGCATTTGATTTGTTGGTCATAAAGTACCAACAGCGAATTGTGCATGTGATTACCGGGTTTGTTCATGATCCTGTTGAAGCCTTAGATGTGGCACAGGAAGCGTTTATTAAAGCGTACCGCGCTATTCCCAATTTTCGTGGCGATAGTGCGTTTTATACTTGGTTATATCGAATTGCGATCAATACCGCTAAGAATTATTTAACTGCAGCAGCTCGGAGACCTCCGGCAATGGATGTCGATGCCCTCGATGCAACCATTTATTACGATGCGCCGGAGTTAAAAGAGTATGAAACGCCAGAAAGTAGTTTGATGAGTGATGAGTTAGAGCAGACGATACATCAAGCTATACAGGACTTGCCAGAAGATACCGCTACCGCGATTAAGTTGCGTGAGTTTGATGGTATGAGTTACGAGGAAATTGCACAGGCAATGGATTGTCCAATAGGAACGGTACGCTCACGTATATTCCGAGCACGTGAAGCAATAGACAAACGAGTCAATGAAATAATGAACCAAGGGGAACAACAATGACAGCCAATCAGAATGAAATATTGTCTGCGTTAGTTGATGGAGAATTACAAGGTCAAGAGCTAGACCATGCATTGCAATTCTTAGACAATAATGAGCAGGCAAGAGAACAATTACAGCGTTACCAATTTGCCAGTGACGTATTACATGGTAATGCCTATGACAATAGCCAGATTGATCTAACGGGGCGATTATTAGCATCCTTAGAAGATGAGCCGACCTATACAGCGAATATCAGTACGAAACAAAAGGCTCAGGTTATTTCATTGCCGCAACCATTTTGGAAACAAGCGGCTGGTTTAGCCATGGCAGCCTCGGTGGGTGCTTTAGCTGTTGTTGGAGTAATTTCACAACCTCAAAGTCAGCTTATACCAATGCTCTCGACTGCCGCTGTCGAAGCTCCGACACAAATAAGGGCTGTTGCCGCGAGCGGTAACCGTTGGACTGTTGAAGAAGCCGAAATAGCCGATCGTTTAAATACATATTTGGTAGACCATAATGAATATGCCGGTGCATCCGGCGTGTTTTCTTATGCGCGAGTAGTCTCATATGATGCAGGGCAATAAGTAATGCGGCTTATTATTCGGTTGGTTTTGGCGCTGTGTCTAGTAGTCGGAACAAATAGTTTTGCTGAACCCGAAGCGATGAAGGTGCTAGAACGAATGGGTATTGCGGCTAAGCAGCTTAATTATGAAGGTGTGTTTGCTTATCAAACGGGTCAAAACCTACAATCTATTCGAATTATTCACCGTGCTGATGAACAAGGTGAAACTGAGCGATTGGTTTCACTTAATGGTGCAGCCCGGGAAGTTATTCGAACCAATGATTTGGTCACCTGTATTTTTCCTGAAGGTAAACGAGTTAATGTAAATCGACGTCCATTAGGCCGTGGTTTCCCAAGCGATTTGTTAAGACGTTTAGGTTCAGCTACCCCTTATTACGAAGTTGTAAAGGGGAAACAGGGTCGGGTTGCTGATCGTTTGGTTGGCGAACTAATCATCAAGCCTATTGATAATTATCGTTATGGTTTTCGTCTATGGGTGGATAAAGAGAGCGATTTATTACTCAAGTCTGAATTGTTAGCAGAAGATGGCCATGTTTTGGAAACCTTTGCTTTTTCAACGGTAGAAATGGGTAAAACTATTCCGGACAGTTTGCTGCAATCACAAATTTCATCAGGTACTGAAATGACTTGGGATCGAACTGAACCTGTATCAGCGGCCAATATGGCGGCCACGAATCTGTTACCAAGGTGGCATATAGCTTGGTTGCCCGAGGGGTTTTCTCTAGTAGCACAACAAAATAGAATCAAAGCAAAGAATGGTGCCACAGTTGAACAACGTGTTTACAGCGATGGTTTAAGTTCAGTATCGGTATTCATTGAAAAAATTCGTGCGCGGCATAGTCACCTGCATGGTGGCTCAAAAATGGGAGCAGTGAATGCATTTGGTACCATTTTAAGTGCTCATTTTGTCACGGTGGTGGGAGAAGTACCGGCGAAAACCGTTGAAAAAATTGGTGCATCAATTAGTCCTGCAGATGGTAAACAGCGATGATTAAACAAAAAGCAACCGTCATTGCAACAGATGACACCACGGTTTGGCTTGATACTGAACGACAATCTACCTGTAGCCAATGTCAGGTAAAAAAAGGCTGCGGAACGGGCATGTTAGCAAATCATGTAGGCAAACGTTTTTCACGAATCTCAGTCGAAAAACAAGGTGACGTTACCGTAGGTCAGCAAGTTCATCTTGGTATACCAGAAGAATCATTACTTCAGGGTGCATTGATGATGTACATGACCCCATTAGTAATGATGTTTTTATCTGCAGCTCTTGCCCAAGTTTTAGATTTTAGCGAGATAATGGAAGTTGTTGCTGGCTTTGCTGGCTTAGCAATTGGATTTTATTGGGTTCATATTCAATTTAAAAATAATAAAGCTGGCATACAAGCCAAGATAGTAGAGGAATAAAAATGAGAAATTACAAATTGTGGACAGTCTTAAGCCTTGTCTTGGTATGGTCATTAGTAAGTTTAAATGTACAGGCAAGAGATTTACCTGACTTTACTACTTTAGTAGCTGAGAATGGCGCCGCAGTTGTAAACATTAGTACCACGAAAAATAATAAGGGCCAACAACGACCAAGTTTGCCGCCGGGTATGCAAATTCCAGAAGGCACACCGTTTGATGATTTATTTAAACACTTTTTTGGTCCAGGCCAACGCCAACAACCGTATGAATCTCATTCGTTAGGATCAGGTTTTGTCCTGTCATCAGATGGGTATATTTTGACCAATCATCATGTGATAAAGGATGCCGATGAAATCATCGTTAGATTTAGTGACCGCAATGAGCTCGAGGCTAAGATCCTAGGCAGTGATGAACGCAGTGATGTGGCTTTATTGAAAGTTGAAGCGACCGGTTTGAAGGCGATTAAATTGGGGGACTCTACGCAATTAAAAGTTGGAGAGTGGGTATTGGCCATCGGCTCACCGTTCGGTTTTGATTATTCGGCGACGGCAGGCATTGTCAGTGCCTTAGGCCGTAGTTTACCAAGTGATAGTTATGTACCCTTTATTCAAACCGATGTAGCTATCAACCCAGGGAATTCAGGTGGTCCTTTATTTAACCTCGAAGGTGAAGTGATTGGTATCAATTCTCAGATCTATAGCCGTACGGGTGGCTTTATGGGCGTATCGTTTGCTATACCCATGGATGTTGCGATGAATGTGGTCGATCAAATCAAGTCACAAGGTTATGTGAGTCGGGGATGGTTAGGTGTAGTGATTCAAGACGTCACGCGTGAGTTAGCAGAATCATTTGGCTTGAAAAAACCACATGGTGCATTGATATCTAGAGTATTGGTTGATAGTCCAGCTGCAAAAGCAGGCCTTGAACCTGGTGATGTTATTTTGAAGTTTGATGGCAAACCAGTCTCAACATCCTCCGCCTTACCACCCATTGTAGGACGAACTACAATTGGTAGAGCAGTGAACGTTGAAGTGATGCGCAATAATGAACGTAAGACCCTGCAAGTGAAAATTGAAGAATTACCTGAGAGCGAAGAGATAGCGAGCGTGGAAGGGAAATCTGGCCGTCTCGTTGATGATCGCTTAGCCATTGAAGTCATCGACCTGAGTGATGAACAACGTGAAGAACTTGCGATTCCAAAAGGTGGAGTTGCCGTTATCAAAGTTGATGTGGGTTCAGCTGCTGCTGCTGGACTTAGACGCGGCGATGTTATTCTTAGCATTAATAGTCAGAAAGTGACGGATGCCAAACAGTTCTTAGATATTGCGAAAAACTTGCCGGAGGATAAGGCGATTCCGGTATTGGTTCAGCGTGGCTCAGGAAGTATCTTTCTTGCATTACGAATTAAACAAGACCAGGAATGATCAATCGATAACACTACATTCAGACAAGGCACGACAGCAAGACTGTTTTGCCGTAAAATCTAACGGTTAGATCATTAGATCGGTCGGTAACAATCTGTTCCGGCCGATTTTTTTACAGTTATTAAAGGTAAGTTTATTTTTTATGGATCACATCCGTAACTTCTCTATTATTGCCCACATTGACCATGGAAAATCGACGATTGCAGATCGTTTTATCCAGGTGTGTGGTGGATTGTCAGACCGTGAAATGTCATCGCAAGTACTTGATTCAATGGATATTGAAAAAGAGCGTGGCATTACCATCAAAGCACAATGTGTATCATTGGATTATAAGGCGCGCAATGGTGAAACCTATCACCTTAATTTCATTGATACCCCCGGTCATGTTGATTTCTCTTATGAAGTATCCCGTTCTTTAGCCGCTTGTGATGGTGCTTTGCTGGTGGTCGATGCCGCGCAAGGTGTCGAAGCGCAAAGTGTTGCCAACTGTTATACCGCGATAGATTTAGGACTTGAAGTGATTCCTGTTCTTAATAAAATTGATTTGCCTTCCGCTGAGCCAGAACGGGTTGCCCAAGAAATTGAAGATATTATTGGTGTTGATGCCATGGATGCCGTGCACTGTAGTGCTAAAACTGGACTGGGCATTGAAGATTTATTAGAAACCTTAGTCGAACGAGTTCCTGCGCCAACGGGTGATCCTGATGGTGAATTAAAAGCACTGATCATCGATTCTTGGTTTGATAGTTATGTGGGTGTTATTTCCTTGGTTAGAATCATGCAGGGTTCAATCAAGGCACGTGACAAAATTAAAGTGATGTCGACCGGCCATGAATATCAAGTTGAACAGGTCGGGGTGTTCACCCCCAAACGAACAAAAAAAGATGCCTTGTATTGTGGTGAAGTGGGCTACGTCATTTCTGGTGTTAAGGATATTAATGGTGCACCAGTTGGTGATACGCTCACGCATACACACGGCGGTGCAACAGAAATGTTACCGGGTTTCAAGGCGGTAACTCCACAAGTTTATGCCGGATTATTCCCTGTGAGCTCAGATGATTTTGAAGCATTTCGAGACGCTTTGGGCAAATTACGTCTGAATGATGCCTCGTTATTTTTCGAACCTGAAAACTCCCAAGCCTTAGGTTTCGGTTTTCGTTGTGGTTTCCTAGGTCTATTACATATGGAGATTATTCAGGAACGGCTAGAGCGTGAATATAATCTCGATCTGATTACCACTGCACCGACAGTGGTGTTTGAGGTGCTTACGGGTAAGGGTGATGTGATTAATGTCGAAAATCCAGCTTTATTACCTGATGTAGGTTCAATTGATGAGATTCGTGAGCCGATAGTGGTTGCCGATATTTTAGTGCCACAAGAACACTTAGGCTCTGTTATTACTTTATGTATTGAGAAACGTGGCATACAAAAAAACATGCAGTATATGGGTAAACAGGTCGCGTTAAGTTATGAATTACCCATGAATGAGGTGGTAATTGATTTCTTTGACCGACTTAAATCGGTGAGTCGTGGTTATGCGTCACTCGATTATCATTTTACCCGATTTCTGCAAGCAGATTTGGTGAAGCTGGATGTTTTGATTAATGGCGAAAGGGTCGATGCTTTAGCCATGATCGTGCACCGTGATGATAGTGTTTCACGAGGTCGTGCTTTAGTTGAAAAAATGAAGGAATTGATACCGAGACAAATGTTTGATATCGCCATTCAAGCAGCCATCGGTGGACATATTATTTCTCGCTCAACGGTGAAAGCACTAAGAAAAAATGTACTGGCGAAATGTTATGGCGGTGACGTTTCCCGCAAACGAAAATTATTAGATAAGCAAAAGAAAGGTAAAAAGCGAATGAAATCAATCGGTAAGGTTGATGTGCCACAAGAAGCATTTTTAGCTGTTTTGCAACTGTCGAAAAAATCTTAAAGGAGCAAGAATAGTGAGTTTTCCAGCAATAATGGTGACACTTGTCGTTGTGACCGGAATCATTTGGTTAATAGACGCTCTGTTATGGGCGCCACAACGAGTTAAAGAACAAAAAGAACCCGTTGTTGTTGAATATGCTCGATCTTTTTTCCCCATTATCTTATTGGTCTTGGTGATTCGTTCATTTATTGCTGAACCATTTCGTATTCCATCCGCATCAATGTTGCCAACTTTGCATATTGGTGATTTTATTTTGGTTAATAAGTTTGCCTATGGCATTAGGTTGCCGGTACTTAATACCAAGATCGTTGATTTGGCAGAGCCGGAAAGAGGTGAGGTATTAGTTTTTCGTTTTCCTAAGAACCCAAAGGTTGATTACATCAAACGTGTTGTTGGTTTACCTGGTGATAAAGTCGGTTATTTTGATAAGACCGTTTTTATTAACGGTAAGGCCATTGAGCAAGAGGTGAAATCAAAGGATGTGAGCCTATTAGGCCTTGTACCTGCTAGAGCTGAGCTACGGTTTGAACAGCTGGGTGAAAATGGCCATGATTTATTAGTTGATCCAGACCGACGATTAGTTGAAGGTGAGATGGTGGTACCAGATGGTCATTATTTTGTGATGGGTGATAATCGAGATAATAGTAATGACAGTCGATTCTGGGGTACAGTGCCAGAAGAAAACTTAGTGGGTAAGGCATTTATCATCTGGATGAGTTGGGATTGGAATGCCGGCGGTATTGTGTGGGATCGTTTGGGTAACTCAATTGATTAAGGGGAAAAGCATGCAAAAACAACGTGGGATGACACTGATTGGTTGGGTAATGGTATTAGGCATTATTGCCTTCATAGCCACATTTGTAATGCGACTATTACCTATGTATCAAGAATACTATGGTGTATTGCAAATCATGGATGGCATGGAAATAGAATTAAAAAATAATAAATTGACTAAACAACAAGTAATGACGTTATTAAACAAACGCTTTGATACCGGCTATATCTTTAGTGTTGAACAAGAAAACATTGAGCTACATCGTGGTAAAAATAATGTGCATGTGACCAAGATCGTCATTGATTATGAAGTGCGTAAACCCTTTATGGCGCAGATTGATTTGATTGGACATTTCAAAACAGAAGTTGATGTTGAGCCAAAACGTAAATGATCAGCCAGCGACAAAAGGCACTATGTAAACAGTTACAAGTCACATTTAAGAATACAGATTTTTTGCAACAGGCACTGACGCACCGCAGTGTCGGTACGAATAATAATGAACGCTTAGAGTATCTTGGTGATGCTATCTTGAGCTTTATTATCGCGGAAGATTTATTTAGACGTTTCCCCCAAGCTAAAGAAGGTAAGTTAAGTCGATTACGGGCATCCTTAGTCAAAGGGGTAACCTTGGCTGAAATTGCCAGAGAGTTGAACTTAGGTGAGGTATTAATTCTTGGTCAGGGGGAATTAAAAAGTGGTGGTTTTCGCCGCGAATCTATTTTGGCTGATGCTGTCGAAGCTATATTGGGCGCCTTATATTTAGATAGTGGTTTAGATACGGTTAAAACCTTGATTTTGCAGTTATTTGATGAGCGTTTAAATGCGATCGATGTAACTGAAACGGTAAAGGATCCTAAAACACGCTTACAAGAGTTATTACAAAGCCGAAAACAACCCCTGCCAATATATACGGTCAAGGAAATGAAAACGGCTGAAAATCAACCGATATTTGAAGCGTCATGTCAGGTGTCGATATTAGAAAAAGTTATCGTAGCTCAGGGAAGTAGCCATCGTAAAGCAGAACAAAAAACAGCAGAACGTATGCTGACATTAATCGAAGGTAAATTATGACAGACAGCAAATTTAAGTCTGGTTATGTGGCCATTATCGGCCGTCCAAATGTAGGTAAGTCCACATTAATTAATCGTGTTTTAGGACAGAAGTTATGTATTACTTCACGTCGTCCACAAACCACGCGTCATCGTATTCTTGGCATAAAAACATCGGAACACAGTCAGTTGATCTATGTTGATACTCCCGGCATCCATGTTGATGGTAAGCGGGCGATGAATCGTTATATGAATAGAGCTGCCGCCGCATCAATTGATGATGTTGATGTGGTTTTATTTGTTATTGAAGGCCTCAAGTGGACACATGAAGACGAACGGGTATTAAGCCGCATAAAAAGTGATGCAAGAGTACCGGTTATCTTGGTACTTAATAAAGTTGATAAGTTAGCGAATAAAAACGAGTTATTGCCTCATATAGCTGAACTTGCCGCACAATATGATTTTGCTAATGTTGTGCCTATCTCCGCACGTAAGGGTGTGAATGTTGAGCAATTAGAAACTGAGATATTAAAATTGATGCCGGAAGGCGAGTTAATATTCCCAGAGGAACAATTAACTGACCGTAGCTCGCGATTCTTAGCGGCTGAATTAGTACGGGAAAAGTTATTTCGTCATCTAGGCCAAGAATTACCCTATTCAATTACCGTGGAAATAGAACAGTTTAAACAAGAAGATAATTTGTATCGTATCAACGCAGTTATCTATGTTGAACGTGGTGGCCAAAAAAATATCGTTATAGGCAAAAAAGGTGAATTGCTTAAATCGGTTGGTATGGATGCTCGAATAGAAATGGAGCAGTTATTTGGTTGTAAAGTCTTCTTGCAGGTTTGGGTTAAAGTGCGTGAGGGTTGGTCAGATAATGAACGCATGCTGAAAAACCTCGGTTATAACGACGATTTATAACGTGGGCACAACCCTTGAAGGTTGATCTAACGCCAGGCTATATTTTGCATCATCGGGCTTACCGTGAGACCAGCTTGTTACTGGATGTTTTTAGTCAGGACCACGGTCGAGTAAGCCTTATTGCCAAAGGTGTCCGCAACAAAAAACGTAGCCAACAGGGCCAATTTCAGCTTTATCAGCCGTTATTATTGTCGTGGCTAGTCGGCTATGGCGAATTACACACGGTCAATGCATCAGAAGTGATGGGGCCGAGGTATTTATTAAAAGAAAATTCGACCTTATGTGGTTTGTACCTTAATGAGCTTTTAGTCAGGCTACTGCCACTGAATGAAGCTGAGCCGGATATATTTAATGCTTATCAACTCGCATTAGCAGGTTTGCAAGCGGAGCAAGATAATGAAATCGTTTTACGTTTGTTTGAGAAGCGATTATTAACTCAACTAGGTTATGGTTTAATATTAGAGTACGAAGCAATAAGCGGCGATAAGATCACCGAGCATCAGCAGTATTATTATCAGCCGGACTTGGGCCTGCTGCCTTGGCAACAAGGCTTGAGTCATGCCACAATTTCGGGCCGAAGCTTGCAACACTTATTTAATGAAGCTGGTTTTGATCAACAAAGCCTGCAAGAAATAAAACAACTTATGCGGTCGGTAATAAACCATTACCTTGGCGGTAAACCTTTGCAAAGTAGACAATTATTTGCCCAACTGCAGACCTATGCTAATAAACATTAATCTCAGAAGGTAACAGAAACGAATGGCAATTTTTTTAGGTGTCAATATTGACCACGTAGCTACATTAAGACAAGCTCGTGGTACACGTTATCCTGACCCAATTCAAGCCGCGATCGAAGCAGAACAAGCGGGTGCCGATGGCATTACCTTACACTTGCGTGAAGATCGTCGTCATATTCAAGAACGTGATGTGGCTATGCTCGCTGATATTTTGCAAACCAAAATGAACCTTGAAATGGCTGTCACCGATGAAATGTTAGCCATGGCAGAAAAATATCGTCCGGCAGATTGTTGTTTAGTGCCTGAGCGTCGCGAAGAACTCACTACTGAAGGTGGACTTGAGATAGCCGGACAATTAGAACGTATGACAGCAGCCTGTCAGCGATTGGCTGCAGCTAATGTGGCAGTATCTTTATTTATTGATCCTGACTTGGCTCAAATTGATGCGGCGGTAGCCTGTGGCGCACCGGTTGTTGAGCTACATACAGGCCGATTTGCTGATGCTAAAAATCCAGAAGAGGCAGCTCATGAGCTGCAAACTATAGTCACTGCTGTTGAACATGCAAAGAGTGTAGGCCTACAAGTCAATGCTGGTCATGGATTGAATTATCATAATGTGACCGCTATTGCTGAAATCCCTGATATTGTTGAACTTAATATAGGGCATGCGATTGTAGCTCGTTCAGTATTTACCGGTTTTCAAACAGCCGTACGAGAAATGAAACAGTTAATGCAGGATGCCAGACGGGCATGATCTTCGGCATAGGCACTGATATCGTTCATATTCCACGCATGCAAGCATTGTTGGATAAACATGCTGATAAGATTGCCACAAGGATTTTAAGTGAAGCTGAATTTGAAGCTTTCAAGCAAGCAGTAAATCCAGCTGCATTTTTGGCTAAGCGCTTTGCTGCAAAAGAAGCTGCTGCCAAGGCCTTAGGTACAGGTTTCCGCGATGGTTTAAGTTTACGTCATATCGCAGTCGAAAATAATAAACTAGGTAAACCGGAATTAACCTTTCATAAACGTGGTCTAGAAATACTACAAGAGCTGAATATTGGCCGAAGTTTAGTAAGCTTAAGTGATGAAAAAGAATACGCCATAGCATTTGTGACTTTAATGGAATCTGATTGATATGAATTCATACCCGACAATCGAAACATTCATTGGTAATACGCCACTGGTTCGCTTACAACGGTTGCCGGGTGAAACCAGTAATACAATTTTGGTCAAACTGGAAGGTGATAACCCAGCGGGCTCGGTTAAGGATCGTCCGGTATTGAGCATGATTCAGCATGCACAAGCTCGTGGTGATATCAAACCGGGTGATACATTGATAGAAGCTACCAGTGGTAATACCGGCATTGCATTAGCCATGATTTCAGCTATTTTGGGTTACAAAATGCTATTAATCATGCCTGAGAAAATGAGCCTTGAACGCCGAGCATCGATGCGAGCGTATGGCGCTGAAATTATTTTGACGGATGGCATGGAAACGGCACGTGATTTAGCCTTGGACATGGAGAAACAAGGCAAAGGTAAAGTATTAAATCAGTTCGGTAATTTAGATAACCCATTGGCTCATTATCAAACTACGGGTCCTGAAATTTGGCGAGATACTGATGGTCAAGTGACGCACTTCGTCAGTGCGATGGGTACCACAGGCACGATTATGGGCACGTCACGTTATTTAAAAGAGCAGAACCAAAATGTACAAATTGTCGGTGTGCAACCTGTCGAGGGCGCTAGTATTCCTGGCATACGCCGTTGGTCTAAAGAATATTTACCCACTATTTTCGAGCCTGGACGCATTGATCACACCATCGATATGGAACAAGAGGTCGCAGAAGACACAATGCGTCGGTTAGCCACGGAAGAAGGTATCTTTTGTGGTGTTTCTTCCGGTGGTGCGGTAGCCGCAGCATTGAGGCTATCTCAACAAGTCACCAATGCCGTGATTGTCAGCATTATTTGTGATCGAGGTGACAGGTATTTATCGACGGGCGTTTTCCCTGCGGAATAATGAATTTTATTCGAATATGGCTGATTCTGAGTGCGGCCATGTTGGTCTGCTGGCAAGGCATTTCGTCTGCCACTGAGCGAATAAATATAACGATCGGTTTATGGAGCTTTGAAGAGCACGCTGCAGACAATTTAAACCTTGAGTTTATGTTGACCGGTAAAGGTTTGGGTGTTGTGGTCAGTGCAGATAGCATGACACTCGCTGAACCAATTGGTCAGCTAAAGAAAGTCAGCTTAAAATGTACTGAACTGACATTATTGTCAGAGCACTATTCCTGCAAACAAGGAACTGTAGCATTCCAGCATGCTGAATTAGGTGCTCAGAAATTACACTTTTCCGTTAAAGCACAACTAGAAATTAGCCGTTACGACATCCAAATTGCCGGTTTGAAATTAGCTGAGGCTGAAATTTCATTTACAGCAAAACTAGATAAGGAAAACTGGCAGGTATCCTTGGATATTCCCCGAGTATCATTAACTCAGCTTGTTGAGTTGACCTCACCCTATCTAGCCAAAGAAAAAATCGAGCAATTGAGTGAATGGAGTTATGGCGCTGATTTAGCGATAACGGCTGAATTGCAGGGCCAAGCTACTCAGCTGGGCAAAGCAAATATAGCGTTGACGGCATCATCGTTAAATTTCAGTGATAGTCAGGGACTCCATGTAGCCGAAGATTCAGCTTTAAACCTAATTGTAGATTTAGCGCAGACAAACGAAGATTGGCAATGGCATGCAGCTCTGAATATTGCCAGCGGTCAGGCATATGCTGACCCCATTTTCTTGGATTTCTCAGCATCGCCATTGTCATTTAATGTGGATGGGCGTTGGCAGCAACAATCAAACAAGTTAAGCATTCAACGAGCAACAATCATTCACCAAGATATCGCTGAGCTGGACTTTGAACTGATAAGTGATTTCACACAGTTAAAGGAGCTTAATCTTACACTCAAGCAGAGCGATATCAGTAAGTTGTACCCGATCTGGCTACAACCATTTTTAGTAGATACTGCTGCCGCAAATCTAGAGTTAGCTGGCCAACTTGCGATGCAGTTCAAGCTGAAAAATGATGACTATCAATTGACAGTGGATTTAACGGATCTTTTTGTTGATGATAAAGATGGACTCTTTGGCTTGTATGATCTTAATGGAACTCTAGGATGGACTAATACCATTGAGCCATTAACATCCCAGATCACGTGGCAGGGTGGTTATGTTTATGCGATACCGGTAGGGGCTTCTACAATAGTTGCGCAGAGCAAATTATCGCAGTTAAATTTGCAACAAACATGGACATTACCCATTTTAGATGGCGAATTGCAGCTTAATGGCTTTAGTTTTCAACGACCGGAAAATGATAACGTTCAATGGACGTTTGATGGCTTGTTAACGCCAATATCAATGGAATCATTGAGTAGTGCACTTGAATGGCCGACCTTGCATGGGAAGTTATCTGGTGTGATACCCAAAGTAAGTTATGTAGATCACAATATTCATGTTGATGGTGCCTTATTGGTGAAATTATTTGATGGCACCACGATTATCCGAGAATTGCAGTTAGATCAGCCTTTTGGAGCCTTGCCCCAGTTGTATGCCAATGTTGATATAAACAATCTAGATTTGGAAACGCTAACTCAAACCTTTGATTTTGGCAAAATCACCGGCAAGCTGGATGGTCAGATTAATCAATTACGGTTATCAAATTGGCAGCCCGTTGCTTTTGATGCCCATTTTTATACCCCGGTCGGTGATAAAAGTCGGCGACGTATCAGTCAAAAAGCGGTGGATAATTTATCCCAAATTGGTGGTGGAGCAGGTGGACTATTGTCACGTAGTTTTTTACGTTTCTTTGAGGATTTTTCATACCAACGTTTGGGTCTAAGCTGTAAATTGACCAATGAGGTGTGTGAAATGACCGGTGTGAGTGAAGCTGAACACGGCTATTACATCGTAAAAGGTGGCGGATTACCGCCGAGAATAAATGTAGTGGGGTATACTCGCCGCGTGGACTGGCCGGATTTGATTGAACGGTTAAAAAGTGTCAGCCAGAGCTCAGGGCCAGTGATTCAATAAAAAGGAGAGAATATGAAATTAGTGAAATGGTTGACCGGCAGCATGATGACCACGTTGATGCTGGTCTCGTGTGTGACAATTAATATTTATTTTCCTGCTGCGGCTGCAGAGAAAGCTGCGGATCGTATTATTGAAGATGTGTGGGGGCCGGCAACAGCACCGGAAAAACCTGCAGAATCAGAGACTGAGCAACAATCACAATTGATTACTTCACCTAGCGCTGGTGAACAAGTTGCCATACAGGTTTTAAACTGGCTGGTGACACCTGCAACAGCAGCTGAAGCTAATTTAAATATTAATTCTCCTGCAATTAATGCCATTCAAGCAAAAATGAAAGCTCGCCATAATGCCTTAAAACCACATTATACGAGTGGCGCGATTGGCTTAACATCGAAAGGATTGATTACGGTGCGTGATGCTAAGGCGATTACTTTAAAGGATAGAAATAAGGTGAAAGGGCTGGTTGCGGATGAAAACAAAGATCGTAATGCCTTATATGCTGAGATTGCACGCGCTAATGGTCATCCTGAATGGCAGGCCGATATCCAAGCGACTTTTGCTAGTCGTTGGGTGAACAAAGCGGCCAAAGGATGGTGGTATAATAGCGGCGGTAATTGGCAGAAAAAATAAAAAATAAGCCAACGCGTTTCACGAAAAAGGATCCAGTGATGTTAAACATCGCTGGATTTTTTGTTTTTCAGATAGATATTAGAGATACACACAATGGCCAGACGTCACCGCAGACAAAAACTACCGCAAGATCCCGTAGAGACCAGTATTGAATCTTTGTCTCATGATGGCCGAGGCATCGCTAGAATTGAAGGAAAGACCGTATTTGTTGATGGTGCTTTGGCTGGCGAACAGGTTAAGTTTTTATATACAAAAAAACATAAAACATACGATGAAGCTCGTACCATTGAAGTATTAACGGCATCTGAAGATCGCGTTGAAGCAAAATGCCAACATTTTGGTGTCTGTGGTGGTTGCAGTTTGATGCATATGGATCCAGATGCTCAATTAAGGTTAAAACAAAATACCTTAAACGAACATTTAACCCACTTTGGTAACTTACAGCCACAATCATGGTTGGAGCCGCTAAAGGGGCCTTTGTTTGGCTATCGGCGTAAAGCCCGTTTAGGGGTTAAACATGTGCCGAAAAAAGAACGTGTTTTGGTGGGCTTTCGAGAAAAAGGCACGCCATACCTAGCCGTATTAGAGCGCTGTGAAGTATTGGATGAGCGCGTAGGGCCACGTTTGGCTGAGTTAGGTGAAATGATCGCTGGTTTAGAGGCGCATAATCGCATTGCTCAAATTGAAGTGGCAATGGATGATGAACATGTTGCTCTGATATTTAGAAATCTCGATCCTTTATCTCAGCAAGATCAAGATGCTTTGATTGCCTATGGTCAGAAAACTGATTTATGGATTTATTTGCAATCGGGCGGACCAGATACGGTTACACCTCTGTGGCCTGAAAACCCACAATTAAGTTATGCACCGGAAGCAGGGTTAAACCTAGAGTTTGAACCCAATGACTTTACTCAAGTTAATGCCGGTATTAACCAAGTTATGATTCAACGGGCCATGGAATTGCTAGAAGTGTCCGCGGATGATCGCATCTTAGATTTGTTCTGTGGTCTTGGTAATTTCAGTTTGCCATTAGCCAAACGCATTAAAGAAGTAGTTGGAGTTGAAGGCGATGAAGCTTTGGTACGTCACGCTCAAGAGAACGCAACTAAAAATGCATTAAATAATGCCATCTTTGAGCAAGCCGATTTAACTCAAACAGAATTGAAAGATTATCCCTGGGCCAAAACTGGTTTTAACAAAATCTTATTAGATCCACCACGTAGTGGTGCGTTTGAAGTATTACATCAACTTGCCGATTTAGGTGCAGAACGTTTGGTCTATGTTTCTTGTAACCCAGCGACTCTCGCGCGCGATGCAGGTGAGTTGGTCAATAACCATGGTTATACCTTGGTATCTACTGGCGTGATGGATATGTTCCCCCATACTAAACATGTTGAATCAATAGCCTTGTTTGTTAAAAATGACTGATTAGTACCAAAGTACTATTGACGCGACTATCGATTTACTCTAGCTTTAATCGTTCGGACTAAATAGTGCTTATTGAGTTCGTGGGTATTTTAAATTAATTTAAGCCAAGCTCGGTGTGAACTGGGTACGGAAAGCCACAGGTCTTTAGTCGACTAAAGATGGCTGGGTTGCATTTTCGAGAAAGGAAAATGTATATGAATAGGAATAAATTTTTAGTGTTGCTGGCAGCTGTTCTGCTGTCATTTCAAACACAGGCTGCACTAGTAAGTGGCCCAGATATTATTGGTGCCGTCAGCGTGCAAGAAGATAGCCCAACCAACAACCATCAACAAGCATTCAATGAAAACCAATCTGTTTTTTTAACGAGTGCAATTAATGTAGATGGCGGCACTATTGCAGCCGGACAAACTGTAGATAGTCATCTTATCTTTTTAAACTCTAAAGGCAATACACGCGTTGATGATCGCCAAACATGGGGCTTTGATGGCATCATCTTAGGAGTGATGTCAAATAAGAGTGGTAGTTTGATGGGTGCAACGAATGGTTTGTTTGCTGCATTTAATGACTATTTTACAACGGGAAGTAGTTTACCATTTAATGCCGCAGGTTTAGAGTCAAATAATATTGCCAGTGGTGATGGGTATATCATCAATGGCTTATTATTAGATCTTCGCATGGTGGTGACTGAACCAGGTGATTGGATTCGTGTGATTACCGCTTCAGCAGTGCCAGTACCGGCGGCACTATTTTTATTTGGACCTGCACTTTTAGGGTTTATTGGTCTGCGTAGAAAAGCAAAATTGTCAGCATAGTTAAATATTAAGCTATGATGTGAGAAGCTGTGTTGGGCAACCAATACGGCTTTTTATTTGTCAGAAAAAGTGTGATATGAAAGAGAATCTTGGCCAAGATGCAGTTCGACACATTGCAGATATATTGTCCGTTTCTATGGACAGGTTTGATAAAGGTTCATTTATAAAAGATGCCTTGGCTGGGCTGGATGAGTTAGAACTTAAACAACGAGTCAATCATTTGATTAAAGTCTTAGCACTATATCTGCCAGATGAGTTCGAAAAAACTTTCGAGGTGTTAAAGGCTGTTAAAGGCAATTGGCACAAACCGGAAGGTGGAGACAATTGGTTTAGCTTTGCTGCTTGGCCATTGATTGATTATGTGGCTGAATATGGAACTAATGATCCAGAAATAGCATTAGACGTTTTAAAAACGCTTACCCCTTTATTCTCAGCTGAGTTTGCAATCCGCACCTTTATTGATCAGCACTTTGACCTTACCTACAAGCAATTATTACTTTGGGCGGAAGATGAGGACGAACATGTTAGACGTTTGGCCTCTGAAGGCATGCGGCCTCGATTACCTTGGGGTAAACAATTAACCCAGTTTTGTGATGATCCGACAGCGATATTTCCGATTTTAGAACGCTTGAAGGATGATGTCAGTCTGTATGTGCGTAAGTCTGTGGCTAATAACCTTAATGACATAAGTAAAGACCATCCAAAGCAAGTGGTTGCCTTATGCCAATGCTGGTACGACAATGCGTCGGCTGACAGGTTGTGGATTATTCGGCATGCTTTAAGAACGTTAATTAAATCTGGTCATCCTGAAGTCTTTTCGTTATTAGGTTATACGGCTGAACCGCAAGTGAACTTACAAAAAATTGACTTGGATAAAGCAGTAATAGAGCTCGGGGACAATGTTGCAATAACAGTGAATTTGTTTTCTAAATCGTCACAAATACAGAAAATGGTGGTGGATTATAAAATTCATCATGTTAAAGCTAATGGCAAAACAACGGCTAAAGTCTTTAAATGGAAGAATATTACGTTGAGATCAAACGAAGAATTACAGATGGTTAAACGACATTCTTTTAAGCCCATATCAACACGGAAATATTATTCAGGTACACATCAGATTGAGCTGTTAATTAATGGGCAGCCGTATGGCAAAAAAGAGTTTGAATTAATTGTGGAGTGATTGCTCCATGTCATAAACGACTTGGGTCATTTCAACCACGCTATCCGGGTTTAAAGAAATCGAATCGATGCCATTTTTGACGAGAAACTCAGTGATTTCAGGAAAGTCGGATGCTGCTTGGCCACAAATCCCTACATATTTCCTCGCCTTTCGACAGGCTGCGATTGCCATACTAATAAGTTTTAATACAGCCTCATTACGTTCATCATAGTTATGCAACAGGCTGGAATCGCGATCGGCACCGAGTGTGAGCTGAGTGAGATCATTCGAGCCGATTGAAAATCCATCACACAATTCCAGAAACTGCTCCGCTAGTAAAACATTAGCTGGAATTTCACACATCAAATATAGTTTTAAGCCGCCGTCCCTTCGTTTAAGATTATGTTCAGCCATTTTTTTTATTACCCGTCGACCTTCATCAACAGTCCGAACAAAAGGAATCATTACCGCAATATTATCTAGGCCCATGGTATCGCGTACTAAGTTAAGCGCGATGCATTCTAGTGAAAATGCATCAGTAAATGCAGGACTAGGATAGCGCGCCGCACCACGAAAACCGATCATAGGGTTTTCTTCTACGGGTTCATATAAATCGCCACCAACCAGGGCGGCATATTCATTAGATTTGAAGTCACTTAGTCGGACAATAACGGGCTTGGGATAAAAGGCAGCCGCGATGGTAGCAATGCCTTCTGCTAAACGTTGTACATAAAACTCGGTATGACTGGCATAACCGGAGGTTATGCCCGCTATTTTCTGTTGTAGCTTAGCTGGCAGGTGTTCATAGTTAATTAAGGCATTAGGATGAATGCGAATACTATTATTAATAATAAATTCTATTCTAGCTAAGCCGACACCCTCATTGGGTAACATGCTGGTGGAAAAAGCTATTTCAGGGTTCGCTAGATTCAACATGATCTGGGTATGTTGTGGTCGTGGAATGGTCGTCATATCAATATGATCAATATGATAAGGTTGGCGACCTTTATAGACGAAGCCGGTATCACCTTGACAGCATGATACCGTTACCGTAGCAGCAGAATGTAATATTTGCGTCGCATGATTTGTTCCTACTATTGCCGGGATACCTAATTCACGCGCGACGATCGCAGCATGACACGTTCGGCCTCCACGATTTGTGACAATCGCGCCTGCAATCTTCATCACCGGTTCCCAATCAGGATCGGTAATATCGGTGACCAAGATTTCCCCTGGTTTTAATTCATGCATTTGGCTAGGTTCTAGAATGATACGTACTTTGCCTGCCGCCACTTTTCTGCCGATGCTTTTTCCTTGAATTAAAATCTCTGACTGGCCATCTAATACATGATTTTCTAAGGCATGAAGCGGTTTTGTTGCTTCAACAGTTTCAGGTCGGGCTTGAACAATATAGATCTCATTCGTATTACCATCTTTGGCCCATTCGATATCCATAGGCATTTGATAGCCGGCTTTCTGACTGTAATGCTGTTCGATAGTGACTGCTATTTTGGCTAGGTGCAATACTTCATCATCGCTAAGGCAGAAACGAGATTGTTGTTCACGACTAGTTTTTATATTACGGGTAGACCCCATATGGGTATGACCTTCAGCATAAATCATTTTGACTTTTTTACTACCCAGCTGTTTTTTTAAGATAGGACGATAACCGGAAATTAGAGTGGGTTTAAAGACATAAAACTCATCGGGATTAACCATGCCTTGCACAATGTTTTCACCTAATCCCCATGAAGCGGTGATCAAAACAACATCACGGAAACCTGTTTCGGTATCCAATGTAAACAATACACCTGAACATGATTTATCCGAACGCACCATTTTTTGCACACCAATAGATAAGGCTACGGCCATATGAGCAAAACCTTTATCCACACGATAGGAAATGGCGCGATTGGTAAACAGTGAAGCAAAGATGTGACGGCAACTATGGATTAATTCAACGTAACCACTGATATTAAGATGGGTTTCTTGTTGGCCAGCAAAGGAGGCATCGGGCAGATCTTCGGCGGTACCCGAACTGCGTACGGCAACATCAACGCCATCACCATACTCCTGTTCTAACTGTTGGTAGGCGAGATGGATCTCTTTGAGTAAGTCATCCGGCAGTGTGGCATTGCTGATCCACTGACGAATTTTTTCTCCCGTTTTGGCTAAGGCCTTAGTATCGTGAATATCAAGGCCACTCAATGCTTCTGCTATCGGCGTTTCAAGTTGATTGTGCCGTAAGAAGTAATGATAGGCTTCTGCCGTGGTTGCAAAGCCATTGGGCACTTTGACTCCTTGAGCGGCTAGTTGTTGATACATTTCACCTAAGGATGCATTTTTTCCACCAACACTGGCTACATCATCAATGCCGATGTCAGAGAAAAAATGTATGTACTTAAACGTCATTCAACTGTCCTTAGTTTAAGGAGCTAATACCGTGATGCTATGCCACAGAAATTGATCTGGCAATAAATAAGCATAAAAAAGCCGCTTATCGAAAGATAAACGACCTTCATGCTGGCAAACTAAAATGGACTTTTATGACAGGATTAAACCGTAAGCAACTAAGCCGATCCACATAATGGCAAAGATGATGATGATTTCCGTAAAATGATTAACAATGAACTTTTCTAAAAATTCCATGCTATCCCCCGAGCTGGTTTGATTAAGTTATTTGTACAACTCAATCATCGTTCATCTGGGAGTATTAGACATTGATCTGGATCAAGGATGGTTTTGTTTTAGATACAAAAAAGCCAGTCATTGAGACTGGCTTTTTAATGAAGAAATTAGTTTTTTTAAGAAAAAATCAATCCATAGGCAATTAAGGCGAACCAAAATGCTGCAAATGAAAAAATGATGAAAGGAAACTGTTCAACAACAAATTTTTCTAGTTTTTCCATGATGTTTTCTCTTACTTTTTAAATATAGTTTTTTACGAAATTTGAGCTAACAATAGCAGTTACGGCGCTATTATGCCAATTTATCATCGGCAATATGGTAGTGAGGATCTTCCAAAACATTGACCTCAATAAGACTCTCAGCATTTTTCAATAGCAGTTTACATTCATCACTTAAGTGACGTAGATGTAGTTTTTTCTCTGCTTTGATATAACGCTCGGCAAGACTATCAATGGCTTCGATTGCCGAGTGGTCATAAACACGCGAATTTTTGAAATCTAGGATCACGTCGTTAGGATCTAATTTCGGGTCAAATAATTCTGCGAAGTTGCGAACCGAACCAAAAAACAAGGGGCCATTCAATTCATGCACCATCGAACCTTGCTCATTCACCGCACTGTTAATATAAATATGCTTGGCATGTTGCCATGCGAATACAAGGGCGGAAATAATAATACCGACGATTACGGCAATCGCTAGATCGGTGAATACGGTGATTACAGCCACAGATATACCGATCAAAGTATCAGATAAGGGTATACGGCCAAGTAGGCGGAAGCTAGCCCACTCAAAGGTACCTAATACCACCATAAACATAACCCCTGTTAAGGCGGCTATGGGAATCAACTCGATAAGCGGTGAGGCAACTAAAATAAAGAATAATAAAAAGAGGGCGGCCGATAAACCCGATAAGCGGCCACGACCACCAGAATTAATATTGATCATGCTTTGACCAATCATCGCACAACCACCCATGCCACCAAAAAATCCAGTGACGGTATTGGCAACGCCTTGAGCGACACATTCCTTATTAGGTCGGCCGGTAGTTTCGGTCATTTCATCAATTAAGGTTAAAGTTAATAACGATTCAATCAAACCAATCAGGGCCAAGATGAAGGCATAGGGGGCAATAATGACTAAGGTTTCCCAGTTTAATGGCACAGTGGGAATACTAAATTCAGGAAAACCACCGGCAATGGAAGCAATATCGCCCACTGAGCGAATATCCAAATCAAGACCAATAGCCAGTAAAGATACGACAAGAATGGCAGCAAGAGAGGAAGGTACAGCCTTAGTTAATTTTGGTAAAAACTGACTAATAAACATGGTCAGACCGACCAATGCCAACATGGTCCATAAGGGGTTACCGGTTAACCATTGTTCGACACCGTTACCATCTTCAACCTTGAATGATTTTAATTGTGCCAAGAAAATCACCAGAGCCAAACCATTAACAAAACCCAGCATTACGGGGTGGGGCACCATACGAATAAATTTCCCTAGGTGGAATGTTCCAGCCAGAATTTGGAATATTCCCATTAATACCACGGTAGCAAATAGATATTGCACACCATGTTGAGCGACCAAGGCGACCATGACAACCGCTAAGGCGCCAGTCGCACCGGAGATCATGCCCGGACGTCCGCCGATAACAGCGGTAATTAAACCAACAAGGAAGGCAGCATAAAGGCCGACTAAGGGTTCAACACCAGCAACAAAAGCAAAAGCAACGGCTTCCGGCACTAATGCGAGGGCGACAGTTAAACCGGATAACACGTCGTTTTTGACGTTGCTCGGTCTTTGGGTAAGAAGAGTAAACATGTAATACCTTGAGGCTTAATGATTGGGCAAAAATGGCTGAGCTTGCTTGGCGATAACCACATGACTTGAATATTTAACGTTGCACTGATGCTTCATCAGTAACGTAGAGTCTTGTCGATAACGGGAACACTAGAATAGCTCGCAGAGATGGGCGCTAATTATCCTTATTTACACGGTGAAAGTCCAGCTGGTGGAGCGAGGCAATGGATATTGTCACAAATTTGTCACTTACCCACAAAATCTGTGGATAAGTCTGTGAGTAATTGGCAGAGAACTCGCTAAGTCATTCTTTAATAATGTCAGTCGAAAGATTGGTCAATAAATGACCAGAAATTAATAGTTTATAAAAATCAGCATGTTAGAGGTATTTTTAGCTGTTTCAATAACTTAGCGCAAATGTCTCACCTTGGGTTTGAGCTTTAATTGTAGGAGGTGCATAACTTGATAAATGCTTACTCACTGTTAACACCATGTTATGCATGGTTATGAATAAATAAAGCATGGTTATTTGATGTCTATTTATCGTTAAGTTTAAGTAAATACTTGCAGAGAATAATTTTATTCTCTATATTTTCTCTTCTCACATTGTTCTCACTAGAGAGGAGGAGATAATGCTTACTGAACGTCAACAAGATACTTTGGACTTTATCCGTAACTATATTCAAAGTCATGGACGCTCACCCTTAGTAGCTGAAATCGCAAAAGGACTAGGCATCAGTTCACAAGGTACAACACACCGTTATATTCAAGCCTTGGTTGATGCAGGGCTGATGGAACGTCATGTTGGTAGAACGCGTGGTCTGGTTTTGGTTAAACAATCTGCGGAACAGCAAAATGAACTAACACAGCCGGTGATATTGCCAGTGATGGGAAAGATTGCTGCTGGTCGTTTGATTGAAGCCGTCGCCGATGAGACCGAAATTGATTTAAGTGAAATGTTTTCGGGTAAGGACCGTTTTGTGCTTAAGGTTAATGGTGACTCGATGATTGATAAAGCCATCATGTCGGGTGACTGGGTAGTGGTGCAATCACAACCGCGGGCACGCCATGGTGAAATCGTTGTTGCTTTAGTTGATGGTTATGATGCCACCTTAAAAACATTATTAATTAATGATGATGGCACGGTGACGTTGATGCCTGCTAATGCTGATTATGAACCGATTACATTGTCATCAGAGCGTGTCAGAATACAGGGCATTGTGGTTGGCCAATTACGTACCTATCCTTAAGCAGTAGTTGATATGAAGGACTTGCAATCATGGCCACGTATGATCGCCTTGGTGGACATGAATTGTTTTTTTGCAGCGATAGAACAGCAAGATCATTCTGACTGGCAAAAGAAACCGGTGGCGGTGACGAATGGCCGCTTGGGTACCACTATTATTACCTCGTCTTATGAGGCGAGAGCATACGGTATTAAAACTGGCATGCGGTTAAAACAAGCCAGACTATTGTGCCCTCATCTGATTCAGGTGCCTTCTAGGCCGTATCGGTATGCTGATATTTCAACAAAAATCATGGCATCATTGCTTAATATCACGCCAGATATTGAGGTTTACAGTGTGGATGAAGCCTTTCTTGATTTGACGCATTGCCAACATTTGTATCATAGCCCGTTGGATATCGGCCAGAAAATCAAACAGCAAGTGAATAAAGCTTCTTTAGGTTTAAGTTGTTCTGTTGGCATTAGCGGCGATAAAACAACCGCGAAGTTTGCTGCTAAAAAACATAAACCGGATGGACTGACGATTATTCATCCCGATAATGCTGAAGCAATACTTGCTGAAGAAGTTATCACTGAGCTAAGCGGTATCAATAAAGGTGTGGCCGGTTTTCTCAAACAATATCAAGTGACGCATTGTAAACACATGAAACAGATTCCGATCAGTATATTGGCGAAACGTTATGGCAATCTAGGTCGGCGTATCTGGTTAATGGCACAAGGTAAAGATCCGGAACCATTGCTAACAGAAGTCAAACCACCTAAAACGATAGGTCATGGCAAAGTCATGCCACCTGAAACCAAAGATAGACAGATTATTCTGACTTACTTTCAACATATGGCGGAGAAGGTAGCAGCCAGGTTACGACAGCATCATTATCAGGCCAATCATTTTTTTATAGGTTTAAAAACTCAGCATGGCTGGTTAAAAAATAAGGCAAGCACTGTTTTTTTTACTGATGATGGCCGAGAAATCTATCGTCTATGTCAGCAGTTTATTCAGTTTTTTTGGCAAGGGCAGGGAGTGTGGCAAGTCCAGGTGACGGCATTAAATCCACAACGTTTTATACAGCAGGACTTATTTGGTGAGCTTGAAATCGGCCAGCAACGTGGTGAACTTAACCATGCGATAGATGATGTGAATAATCGTTATGGTGAATTTACCTTAGCACCAGCACGGTTGATGAAACGCTCAACCATGCCTAATGTGATTGCACCAGCATGGAAACCAACTGGGCATCGGAAAACAGTTTAATGAAAACGGTTAACCAAACTGCGTTCTAAAGTTTTCCTTGATATCTTCTTCTATATCGTGGTGATCAAACTCGGTCAAACCCAAAAAGTCTAAGACCGACTCTTTAGCCAGTAGCCATTCACTATCGTCAGTCATAAATTTATATTGATTTAAAGCATTACCTGCTATTTTTACTAAGGCGTATAATTTTTTCTGTAAGTCGTTCGCATCACTAGCATCTAAAAAATCAGATTCATGATGCCTTAATATTAATTCACATAGGCTCTTGGGTAGGTTCCATGAATTAGCCACAAAAAAGCCGACAATGGCATGATTAGTTTGATAATGCTCTTCTTCTATATCAGTGAAAATGGCTTCAGGATGATTGTTTGCTTCCATTAATGTTTCTTTATAGTCAGCATATTTCATTGCCATAAGGGGAATGCCACAATCTCGAAATAAGCCAAAAGCATAAGCGTCCTCGATAGGACATTCGCTCTGCAAGTTCATCTGTGCCAATAAAATGCTCATCATATTGGCGGTTTCCATTGCAGTATCCCAATATTTTTCGTGAGAGATGGATGAGTTTTTGCCATCAAACGCGGTTTGTAGTTGGAAAAAGGAAACTAAATTACTGATATTGTCACAGCCAAGCAGCATGGCAGCCTGTTTAATATCCGTTATCGTTCTATTGAGACCAAAAACGGGTGAATTAACCGTTTTTAATACATTGGCAGATAAGGCGACATCTTTAGAGATGACTTCTGCAAAGGCGTTGGGGGAAGGGTCTGGCTGAGCTTGTTCGAGCTGTAAATCGGCTAAGGCTTGAGGTTTGGCTGGGATCTGAAAACCATTGATAATATTTTGGGCGGTAGCTTCAGTAATATCAAACATTAAGATCTAATTCCTTTTGGGCTAATGGCCTGCCGTTAATTTTACAGTTTTTCGAAAATTAAGTTATCTTTATTTGATGTTCTAGAGTACTTAATTTAAGACGATAGTTGATCTAAGTCAATAAGGCTCTCTGCCAGTTTGCTATCTTGCCCTATGTGTCTATGATTACGGTAAACAAGCAGCATTACTGTCACGTATCTTTATGGATAGCTTGACGTATAGGGAAATAGGATATAGTTTTTCAATACGTTGTAGGAAATTAAGTGGGTGTTCCAAGGTGGATGACATGGAGATGAAAATTTAATCGGTATGAGTGAATATGTAAGACTTAAACACGTCGTTACACTATTAGCTGTGATATGGACCGTGTTATTAATGGCATCGTTGCAGTGGAATTATCTTAATGAAAAGCAAGAAACAGTCGAGCTTGCGACCAATCAATTAGACACCAGCTTTAAAAAAATCGATGCCTTTCGTGCTTGGTTTGCATCGCATGGTGGTATTTATGTCACGGTGAGTGATGAGCTAGTTCCTAATACCGCCTTAGAAAGTAGTCGTCGTGATTTAGAAACGCTCTCGGGGTTGAAGCTCACCCTGATAAATACGCCCTATCTATTAAGAGATATACAAAATAATTACATGGATGAGTTCAGTGGCAGTGCTCATATGATTGGTTGGGATCCAATCAATACCCTTAATACCCCCGATGAGTGGGAGAGCCAAGCGTTAAAGTCGATACAGTTTGGTGCTCGTGAAGTTACTGATATTGTGATGAATGAACGTGGGCGAGACGAAATGCGCTTGATTCGTCCCATTATGCTTAAAGAAAGCTGTTTAGAGTGTCATAGTCAAACAAAAGTTGAGGTGGGCGATGTATTAGGTGGGTTATCAACGTCGGTGCCGATGACACCTTATTATCTGCAAGAACAAACATCCGTTAAACGATTATTATTTTCACATATCGGGATATGGTTTATTGGCCTTGTGGGCATAGCAATATTTTATAAAAGTGAAAAACAGGCATATGCCGCTTTAGTATCAAAAAGGCATGCTGATGAGGCTAATCGAGCAAAATCCGAGTTTTTGTCATCGATGAGTCATGAGCTGCGTACGCCACTGAATGCTATTTTAGGTTTTTCACAATTATTAGAAAGTGATCAGCAAACGCCACTTGATAACGCCCAAAAAGAGAAAGTGGAATATATCATTAGTAGCGGCAATCATTTATTAGAATTGATAAATGACGTATTAGATCTATCGGCAATTGAGTCTGGCCAACTGGAACTATCTATTGAACCGGTTAAGTTATTGGATGCTCTCAATGAGTCATTCTCTTTATTGAGACCTGTTATAACGGAATATGGCAACCCAGAAATACAGATACTTAATAATGTTGATATGACGGTAATGGCTGATTACACCAAATTAAAACAGGTTTTGATAAATCTAGTAGGCAATGCAATTAAATATAACCGTGATGGTGGTTCGATTAGTATTGATTGGCAAATCCGTCAAGAAAATCAGCTTAGAATCAGCATTATTGATTCAGGTAGCGGCATAACCGAAGAAAATCAACACAAGGTGTTTAATGCCTTTGATCGTCTTGGCCATGAATATTCTAATATCGAAGGCACTGGCATAGGTTTAGTCGTCACTAAAAAACTGGTTGAAATCATGAATGGCCAGATTGGTTTTACGAGTGTGGCAGATCACGGTTCAACTTTTTGGTTTGAACTACCGTTGGCCGAATAACGGATAGTTCGATATAAGACTGCCGTGCAGTTTTGAGCGGATTTTCGTTGTTAATTTACTAGACTGATTTCAACACGGCGATTAATCGCTCTATTCTTAATATTGTTATTAGCGACGATCGGCTGGGTAGAACCATGACCTTCGATACGAAATCGTCCTGGTTTAATTTCATTATTATCGAGCATGATATGCACGACAGCATTTGCGCGAGCGGCTGATAATTCCCAGTTTGAACGATAGCGCGAAGAGTTAACGGGTATATCATCTGTGTGGCCAGACACAATAAAGTTTGATTTTGTCTGTGCCAGTGAATGCCGTATTTTTGCAAGGATGGGTACGAAAGCTGATTTTAGATTAGCTCTACCGGATGGAAATGATGCCTGCTCATTAATGCGAATAGTGACACGATCTTCGATGGTTTCGATGCTGACAAGATCGAGTTTAATTTCGTCTTTTAATAATTGGGTTAATTGCTCTGTTTGCGTGTTTCTAATTGCGGCTTTATATTGATCTACATTATCGATTTTCAAGGCCTTCGCATCATTAACCGCTGATTGGCGCAGGCTAGATAAAGGTGTTGGTTGATTGGGTGTAGGAGAGAAGGTCTGTTGAATAACACTGGTGCCCATGGGAATGGTATCAGAGCTATCTGGCGTGTCGACACCAAATGCATTCTCCATGGAGCGCACCACCATTTTCCATTTAAGTGCATCCATTTCTGAAAAGGAAAGCAGTAATACAAAGAAGCACATGAGCAGTGACATCAGATCGGCAAAGGTACCGATATAAGCCGGTAACCCTTCAGGTGGGCAATCACAGGCAGCTTGATTCGAGTCTTGCTCACTCATAAGAGGGCTATCGCAAAATAAAAGAACTGATACTACCTAGATAATTGAAAATTAACAATAAAATCAGCCTGTTTATTAGGGATAATTTGAATCCGCTGAGAAAGCCTAAATTAGGCTTGATATAAAAGCGTGAACAGCATGTAGATACTAAATGAAAATTAAGAAGCATTTAAATCATTAAATTAAGGGTGTAGCATAAAGTTAAGTCAGCTTAATATTAAAAGAGCACCGTGGAATGTCATTAGAACGTGTTTTTTAAATACAAAGGAACTTTGTATGCAACAACCTAAAAATTCACGCCACAATAATCGACACCACAGGTGTATGTTAGGATGAATAACGCCAACCATGAATTAGTATTATTACGACATGGTAAAGCCGAAACGCATCTTCACTGCAGTGATATTGAGCGAGATCTTACCGAAACAGGTTGCGAGCGGACATTCAATATTGCGAGTTATATGACTTCACAACAGCTCGTGCCCGACACCATTATTTCATCATCAGCAAAACGGGCAATAGCGACAGCGAATATTGTTTGTGATGTATTTTCTATTGACTCAGACACTATCGATGTACGTGCAGCTTTGTATAATGCTGATTGGCATGAAGTACTCAATATAGTTCAACAAATACCCGATACAGTGATGCGCGTATTATTGGTTGGGCATAACCCTGCGTTTGAAGTTTTAGTTGAACAATTAGTATCAACAGCTGTTGATGATATTCATTTGTCGCCATCATCCATGGCTAGACTTACGTTTGACGGAAAGTGGTCCGACTTATCGAGTGGGCAATGTCAACTGTTATCGATTATGCATGCGCAGGAATTAGTTGTGTAATTAAAGTGAAAGTCATGGATAGCCGGTTATCAAAATTTAACCGCTTATTGATGAGGCGAAATTTAGAGCTACAGCTAATAATGGGGTATAGTTTTACTAGGATTTAGATACAGGCTGGGATGCAAACAATTAAGTAATAACGGCTAGAGATGAGAGGATGAATAACGATAAAATTAAAGATTAGCTAATATCGCACCGTTAACGTGTGAACGCCCTGTGCGGATTCCAATACAAGTAAAAATAATAATAAAAACAAAAAAGCTTTAAGGAAATAATTATCATGCTAGAAAAAATAAAAAAACTGTCAATTATTCAACAAATTGCCATTATCTTATCGATGACCTCCGTCGTCATATTTAGTAGTCTGAGCTTTGTTGCTACCAGTCAAACCGAGGCAATTCTGATTGAGCAATCACAACAGTCTTTAAGAAAAGAAGTTGATTTGCTCGAGAAAATGTTTGAGTTCTACCACAGCACGGTGATGAATAATACTGAAAAGCTGGGGGCGCTGTTTTTCCAGCTTTATGATGGTTCTTTTCAAGTTGATCGTACTGATACGGTACGTATTGGCTCGTATAACAGTCCACTTATTTATCATGATGGTAATGTTGTTAATCTGAACTTTGATAAAGTTGATGAGTTTACTCGCCTCACCGGCGGCACCGCCACGGTATTTGTGCGTTATCAAGATGATTTTCTTCGAGCTACGACGTCGTTAAAAAATGAGCAAGGAAAACGGGCTATTGGTACTTTGCTTGGCAAACAACACCCCGGTTATGAAGTGCTGATGAATAACCAAGTATATGATGGTTATGCCCATTTATTTGGTCGTGACTATATGGCTCGTTATATGCCGATCACTGACAGAAATAATAAGGTGATAGCCATTTTGTATATCGGTTTTGATTTTACCGAAGGATTGGCAACGTTAAAAACAACCTTATCAAATATGAAATTTGGTGATACAGGTTTTGCTTATGTATTAAACGCTGCAGGCAAAAAGAAAGGTAAAGCCGTTATTCATCCCTATTTTAATGGCGGCAATATCCTAGATATAGAAAATACAACCGGTCAAGCTGAGTTTGACGTTCTATTTTCAGATGAAGCTGGCATGACAGTCAGCACCTGGTCTTACGCTGATAATGCCTTTTCAAATAAAAAGAACCTTGTTGTTTATTCTCCTTTGCCAAATTGGGAGTGGGTGGTGGCAGCCACAGTGGATATTGATGAGCTCACTAAAAATAGTGCGAAGGTTCGTAATTTATTAATTGGTCTCAGTCTGATTTCATTAATCGTGATGGTGATTTTGATCTATAAAGTATTAGTATTTAGCTTGAAACCGTTACAACCCGTTATTCACCAATTACGCGAAATCGGTGATGGCAATTTGAGCCATCAATTAGTTAAACATGGCAAAGGTACTTCGGTCGCGAGCAATAGTAATCAAAATGAAATTAGTCTATTAATTGATGCAGTGAATGATATGCACACTAAATTTAAAAAATTAGTGAGCCAGATTTCATCGGCCTCAACTGATGTGGCTAGCTCAGTCACGCAATTAGATTCCATTAGTGCAAACATTGCGGAAGGCGTTCAACAGCAGGGCAATGATACGGAAATGTTGGCAACAGCCATTACGGAAATGGCCGCTTCAGCAACCGAAGTGTCGAATAATGCGCAATCCAGTGCCGATGAAATTAAGTCAGCATATGAGTTAGTTGTGGAAGGTCAAAATGTCGTTCAAGGTGTAGTCGATGTGAATAACTCATTGGCGAGTGAATTAGATTCGGCCGTGGACGTTATCAACAAACTAGAAGTGGCCAGTCAAAATATAGGTACGGTTTTGGATGTCATTCGAGGCATTGCTGAACAAACTAATTTATTAGCATTAAATGCTGCTATTGAGGCGGCTAGAGCCGGTGAGCAAGGTCGTGGCTTTGCGGTTGTAGCGGATGAAGTCAGAACCTTGGCCCAACGTTCACAAGCATCAACACAAGAGATACAAGTCATTATTGAAGATCTACAAACCAATGCAGGCCAAGCGGTCTTGGCAATTGACAGTGGTCGTGAGAAAGGCGCTGAAAGTGTCACTATTGCTAAAAATGCTGGTGAAGCATTAGGAAATATCTACGCCATCATGGATATTATCAATGATGCCGGTGAACAGATTGCTACTGCCGCCAGAGTGCAGAGTGAGGTGGCAGAAGGCATCCACAAACATATTGTGAGCATCAAAGATGTTGCTGTAACGACATCTGAAGGTGCAGCAGCCTCAGCCGATGAAGTAACGCAATTGTTGTCGATGGCGGAAGGGCTTAAGTCGGAAGTAGATTGCTTTAAACTATAAGCCTTGTTAGCTAACACTGGGTCTTGTAGAAATAGGTAGAAAGCCTAAATTGCTATTAGCAATACAGGCTTTTTCCTAATATTGGTGTAGGATAGGGTCACAGACATTAAGGAGAATGTTATGGCAGAGAGACGATGTGGAGAATGTGGTTCGCTGGTGTCGGATACAGCGAAACAATGCATGCGTTGTGGCGTACGATTGCTTTCACCTAAGAATAAAGAGCAAACTATCAACGACCTCTCGTTTCACAGGTTCAGGTTTTTAGTTTGACCTGGCTGGCGGGCTCTGTGTTATGCCATATTGATTATGCTGAGACTGTTTGCAGTTTTAAGCGTTCATCAAACTCAGCCAGAATTGCATAAACATCATTAATACTGCTGTACATAGCCTCTAAGTTAGTTATTACTGGAACATTGTTAGTTTCACCATCTTTATGGGTTAATTGATGAGCTATCTGATGCATTTTATCATGGGCATGATGGAGTTTATTTAGCCATTGTTTGCTAAATAAGTGTTCTTTACTTTCGCTGTTTAGCCAATAACTACAGTGACATTTTTCTTGGTTGTGTCCGGTCCAAACTACATCATTAGCCTCAGATTGAGTGTAGTCAGTGAGTTGCTTGACCCATTGATTGATTATTAGGCGTAAAAGTTTTACTTTCTTTTCTACTGGTGTGAAAGCTTTGTTACTGCACGCCCTCCAAATAGGATTTGGCGTGTAGTTGTCTAACCAAAGAATCAAATCATCAGCGGGCATAGGGCGTGCGATGCCATAGCCTTGGGCATTATCGCAGCCCATGACCAGGAGCATTAAACCATGCTCCGTCGTTTCGACACCTTCGGCAATAATATCTCGCCCAAAACTCTCTGCTAAAGCGATGATTCCAGCCACAATGGTGTAATCATTGGGATCATCTAATATGTCGAAAATGAATGATTGATCAATTTTAATTGTTTGTGCTGGCAGACTTCTTATATGTGTTAACGAGGAATAACCAGTACCGAAGTCATCTAAGGAAAATTGAATGCCATATTTGTTCTGACAAATTGTGATGCAATTTTGGATGGCATTAATATCGGTTAATACGCTACTTTCAAGTATCTCCATTTGTAAATATTTGCTATCAATATCGGGATACTTGGCTAAGGTGTCATCAAGATAAGTAAAAAATGTGGGGGAGAGTAAGTGAAGAGAAGATATATTGATACTGATTTCCAGTTCAATGCCTAATTTCTTCCAATGAGCAAGCTGCCGCATAGCTTGGTTTATTACCCAGTTTCCTACTTTGATGTCTAATTCATGGCCTTCAATAGCCGGTAAAAATTCCATCGGAGGAATTAAGCCTTTTTCTGGATGAAGCCAACGAATTAATGCTTCAACACCAAAAGCCTTACCGGTTTTCATATTTACTTTAGGTTGATAATACAGCTGTAGTTCATCATTAGATAAAGCAATCTCAATTTCATGCAGACGATGATGTTGATGCACTATTTTTTGATTATCTTCGAGGTTAAATAAATGATAATTATTTTTACCCTTTACTTTAGATTGATACATAGCCTGATCAGCATGACGTAATAAGGTATCTAAGTTGGCATCATCATAAGGATAGAGGGTAACTCCCATTGAAGCACTGATAGAAATAGTATGACCTTTTATCAAATAAGGTTGGGCAATAGCATGTTGAATGCGATCTAACATTTGCTCACCTTGAAACGGTGATTCCAAGTCAATAAGGAAAAATGCAAATTCATCACCACCTTGGCGCGAAACAGTATCTTCTTCACGGATGTTTGATTGAATACGTTTTGCCACCTCGATAAGTAATTGGTCGCCAATGATATGACCATAGTTATCATTAACGGGTTTAAAGTTATCCAGATCAAGGAAACCAACAGCAACAATCGTATTGGTCCGTTTACTGTGAGCAATCGCTTGATTAAAGCGATCTGCAAATAAGATGCGGTTTGGTAATTTAGTTAGCACATCATAATGTGCCATCAATTCTAATTGTTCTTGCTGTTTCTTCGAATTGGTAATGTCAGTAAAAATACCAACATAATTGATAAGCTCATTGTTGTCATCGGTGAGTGCTGAAATGGTCAGTAACTCAACATAAAGTTCACCGCTTTTTTTCCTATTCCATACCTCGCCCTGCCAATGGCCATAGCTAGCAATTTGTTGCCACATGTCATTATAAAACTCAGGAGCTTGTTGGCCAGAATTGAGAATGGAGGGGGTTTGTCCTATGACCTCTTCGCGCGAATATTCAGTTATTTCGCAGAAGGCTGGGTTGACATCAATAATGGTGCCAGTGACATTTGTGATAATGATGCCTTCATGCGTATCGGTAAATACGCGAGATGATAATTTAAGCTGTTCATCTATATTTTTACGTTCTAACTCGATGCCGGCTCTGGTTGCAAGGCTGTTTAAGAGTTCAACCGTATATGGGCGCTCCTTCATAGGATTGTCATCAAGCAGAGCCAAGAGGCCAATAGTTTTATTTTGCTTATTTTTTAATGGCACGCCGATATAGCTTTGGGCATCCATGTCAATCAGAATGTCGTCGTCGGGGAACAGTTGTTGAATGTTGTCAGGATAACTACACATACCTTGTTCGGTGACATTTTTGCAGGGAGTGCAATCTAAAGGATAAGAAAAATTCTCGTCGTGGCCATTGCCATTCCATACAGCAAGTGTTGTCACTCTTGTTTTGTCGCTAGGATTAAGGATTGCTATAAGGGCATAACGCATGTCAAGAGATGAAGCTAATTGACGAACAATGGTTTTAAATATATCACCGTTATTAACAGAGCCTGTTTCGGCTAAAGTTCGCAATACGTCTTCACTGCGTTTGTGAGCTGAAATATCACGAACAGCGGAAATAATGTGTGTGTCATTGTTATTGGTAATTAGCTGCTGGGATATTTCCACCCAGATAATATCGTGATTTTTATTTCTTGTTTGTTTGATGTAAGGCGTTGAAGGAATTTTTTGGGTGAGAGAAAAGGGTTTAGCTTTCGGTTCTAAATTAAGATCAGAGATGGAACGTTGCCGAAGAGCGTCATTAGAAAAGCCAAATAAACTACTTGCAGCTTGATTGGCATCAATCATTTTGCCACTTTCGGAATCATGGATAAATATGGCTTCCGTGGTTGAATTAATTATGCCTAAGAAGTTTTTTTGACTTTGCTGAGCATTAGCCATTTCCCTCAATAAGAGAAAATAAATAATTATTGAACTGGCTATAACAAAAAAACAGCCTTTTAACACCTGTATCTGAGCTAGCAGTTCAGTACTTTGGCTGATGGAATGTATAATTGCATCAGCGAATAAAATCCAACAAAGTGAAAAAACAGCATAAATTAGACTGATTTTAAGTGCTATTTTTGAACGCGGTTTATCGGCGTCTAAAACTACATCATTCATTATAAAAGGACCTATAAGAGGTTTTTCGGATTTACTTTAAATTGCTGTTAAAAGGTATCCGTTGTATCGTTATGCTTGTTGAAACCGTTGAATCATATCGGTTAGATTATGCGATTGTTCGGCTAATGTTCCGGCGGCAATATCGGCCGAACTGACACCGGTGAGCACATTTTCTGCGCCACCGTTAATGTGCACGATATTTTGATTGATTTCCTCACTAACGGCACTTTGTTGTTCTACAGCAGTGGCAATTTGAATATTAAGCTCATTCATGCCACTGACTTGATCTGCGATGAGGCTGAGAGAATCAATAGCGCTGGAGATTTCCATTTCACTCTCATTTGCAGATTTCTGACTGTGACTCATCACTGATACAGCTTGTTCGACAGCGATATTTAAGTTAGCGATTAATTTCTGAATTTCTGCGGTGGAATCTTGTGTTCTTCCAGCTAAGGTTCTCACTTCCGCGGCCACTACAGAAAAACCTCGACCTTGCTCACCAGCACGCGCCGCTTCAATGGCAGCATTTAATGCTAACAAGTTAGTTTGTTCGGCAATGCCTTTGATGACATCAACTACCGTACCAATGTTTTGAGTATCGGTATCGAGCTGGGAGACCACATTGGCAACATTCGTCATTGCCTGATTCAGTGTTTGTAATCCGCCTACTGCACCAGAAGCATGGCGTACACCTTCTTGTGAGTGGAGATCGGTTTCCTCCGTTTTTTGTGCGGCGTACGCTGCATTTCTAGCCACTTCTTGTACGGTAGCCGTCATTTCAGTCATTGCTGTTGCCACTAAATCGGTTTCAGATGCTTGATTTTGTATTGAAGACTTTATATTGCTCAGTGCGTCAGCAGTATTATCAGCATGCTCTTCTATGTGGCTAGCTACCTCTTTGATTCGACCCAAGACTGTTCGGAGTTTAGCTTTGAGTAACTCGGCGGGTAATTGTATTTGACCTATTTCGTCAGATCGTCCGGTATAGATAAGCGCCATTAAAGGATTATTAATGTCGTTGTTAGCCATTTTTACTGCGTGTTGTAAGGGAGAAAATGCCCATGTAGAACCTAGATAAAATACGGCAAGGCTGGTTATAGTTCCCAGTAATAATGGCAAGCCACTAATATCAGGACTGATAAAGCATGCCGAGACACCTGAAAATACTGAGATAGCATTTAATAAAATGCTGCGACTTTTTAACGTTAGTCGATCAAAAAAGTGGCCTAATTTTGGTGCGTTGCCGGCATTGAGTTGCATATAGATTTTGTCAGCGCGCGCCACTCGTTCAGTCGATGGCTTTGTTCGCACAGACTCATAACCTATAACCTGACCTTTTTCTGAAATTGGCGAGACATAACCATCGACCCAATAATAATCGCCATTTTTAGAACGGTTTTTTACTATGCCCATCCAATGTTTGTCGGCTTTCAAATGTTGCCATAAGTCAGCAAAAGCAGCTGGTGGCATATCTGGATGACGGATCACATTATGATTTTTTCCGCTGAGTTCTTCAGGTTGGAAACCACTGATATCTAAGAAAGTTTTGTTAAAGCTGGTGAGGGTTCCTTTTAAGTCCGTTGTCGATATGATTTCTTCATTAATGGGGAAAGGAATTTTATTATTTGTAACAGGTAAATTATTTTTCAATGTTGCTTAAATCCAAAGTAAGGCGCATGCCCTGATTATGCTCAGGGTTTTAATTAACGATCCTGTTAATTTTGCGATTGGTGGCGTAAAGATGAACAATGGAAGATCTATATAAGGCCTCACATAAAATTACGCAGATCATACTCGTGTACGTAATGTCACTACATGATCTAGATCAAGATCTGGCTAGTTAATCAAACTAGTTGTCAGGAAGTTGTTGATTTAAAGTTGTTTAAATTCGACACAGAAAGTCATACCACCTTCGGCATTGTTAAAAGCGCATCTCGCCATCTAATAGTTCAACTAATTGTTGGCATATAGTCAAACCTATGCCGGTACTGTGAATGGGTTATTTTTCTTGGCCAAGTCGATTAAGGCTAAGTTATTTGGTTCAATCCGTGAGGGACTGGTGAATTTTCTCTAACTCTTTTTTTGTAAGACTGCCGTAGAATTTAGGATATGACCAGCCATAACCCCAACGAAATTTGGTGGGTAGAAAAGGTGTGCCTCCGACTCTAACACCTGCCAACATTACAAGGGCTATTTCTGGTTCACCAACTTGTTCAACGCAGCGTTTTAAGGCTTGGTCTGCCACCAGTCTTTCGCTGTAACTACCACCTTGCCAATAAGAATGATCATGTGCCGTTCAACACGACAACCAAAGCGTATTCTGTTCCAACGTGCCATCAGGAAAGGCACTGCAACCGTCACTGGTAAAAGGCTTGATGGAATCAGCAAGAAGAGTAGGCGAAGTGATAAAGAAAACTAATAAAGTTAAAAATAATTTAGTGGTCATCACTATCTCGGAGACGGTATGAATATTATGAGCTAACTAGTTTAAGAATACAGTATATGCAGGATGATAAGTACTTGAGTGTTTTAATAGGTTGATGAGGGTTTGGGTATAACTTAAGCTCGCCAATTCAATGGCTTGACTAACTTGAGTTTTACTCTAAATAGGCATATTGTGTTAATAAAAACCTTATTGAAATAAGGAGCCGGATATGGGCGTTATCGTTCTCGATAGTGAATTCTGTATAGAAGGTATTGACCGGCAAACCGCACAATTATTTGGTTATGATCATAAAGAGTTTTGTGGTCAAGCACTGAGTACATTCATCCCTGATTTTGATAAAGAGAAATATCAAGTTGAGCAGGGTGTTCTTAATACAAAAATAACCGAACAAAAAGCCAAGACTAAAAGTGGAGATATTTTTAGTCTTGATTATGGCGTCAACGAAGTCTCACAAGTAGAAAAAAAATCTTATGTTGTGACGATAGGTTTGTGTAGTCCAGCACTCTCTGATTCTGAAATTCGGCAACAGAACTTCAAAAATCAAGCTCAAGCTCAAGCTCAGGGTCATGACTGGTTAAAGTACCTACTCCGTTCTGGTCCCGTTGTTATATACAGTTGTATACCTTCTGGGCAATTTCCAACGATGTTTATCAGTGAAAATATCAAGCTTTTAACTGGCTACACACCTGAACAATATCTTGCCAGTCCTTCTTTCTGGCTAGATCATTTGCATCCTGAAGACAAAGAAGAGTTGCTTGCTGAAATGTCGGAGTTATTTTCTACCGATAAAAGCTTGTCCTATGAATACCGATTTTTATGTGCGGATGGCAGTTATATTTGGGTGTTAGATAAGCTAAAAGTTTATTATGACGATCACGGTCAGCCCACGGAAATGTTAGGGCTATGGCTTGATATCAGCCAACGGAAAAATGATGAAGAGTTACAAGCTGCGACTAATTTATTGCTCAAAAGAAAAACAGATGAGTTGCAGGACTCGAATGCAGAACTATCACAATTCACCTATGTGGTATCACATGATTTAAAGGCCCCCTTAAGAGCGATCCACAGTTACTGCGATTGGTTGAGTGAAGACTTAGAAGGTAAGTTGGAACCTGAACAGCAAGAATATATCTCAGGTATGCAAGATGCCGTGGAGGAATCTGAAACGTTGATTGAGGATTTGTTGGAGTTATCTAGAGTGGGCCGCCGGGCGGTTGAAGTCGAGGATGTAAATTTAACTGATTTTTTCAGGGCGTTGACTAAAAAGGTCTTAGCCGATGAGCAGGTTGAGGTGGAGATAGATGAAGACATGCCTACCATTAATGTATCTCTCACTATTTTGGCTCAAGTATTTCAAAATCTGATCACTAATGCGGTTGTTTACAATAAATCAGATACCAAAAACATAAAAATTAGCGGTCATGAAAATGGTGATAACTACGCTGTTTCAGTTGCTGATAATGGTATTGGCATTGATGAAAAATACCATGAGCGTGTTTTTCAATTATTTCAGCGGTTGCATACAAAAGAGGAATACGACGGAACGGGTATAGGGCTTGCGATTGTTCATAAGGCCGTTACGCATCTTGATTGGTCAATTGCTTTAAATTCAAGCTTAAATAATGGCTCGACATTTTCCGTTTACTTCCCCATAAAGGAGGTTAAATCATGAGTAATATATTGCCTATTCTGTTGGCTGAAGACAGTAAACATGATGTCATGACGGTTCAGCGAGCCTGGAAAATTCACAATATTCCTAACGAACTGATTGTCGTCAACGATGGTGAAGAGTGCCTTGATTATTTACATCAGAGGGGGCCTTATGCCCCACCTGCAGCAGCCCCTTTTCCCTGCGTATTGTTATTAGATATTAATATGCCTAAGCTAAACGGGCTTGAAGTATTGCGAGAAATTCGTGCCGATCCAGTCTTAAAGTGCCTGCCTGTAGTGGTATTAACCACCTCAAAACGAGACGAAGATCTGATGGAAAGTTATGATCTTAATGTTAATGCCTATGTGACTAAACCCTTACATTTTGAGGATTTTTCTGCGGCCATTAATACTATTTATGAATTCTGGCAAATAGCCGAGCAGCCTTTATAGTGGGTAACTACGGTATGGATTCAAAAACACTTAATATTCTTGTTGCCGAAGATAGTGAGCATGATTTTAAACAAATTAAGCGGGCTTTCAGTAAGTGTAATTATTCAGTCAACATCATTCATTGCATTGAGGCTGAAGCAGCAGTAGACATTGTTAATAATCAAGATGTGATGATTGATATATTGGTGTCTGATTACATGATGCCAGGTAAAACGGGCCTTGAATTAGCTGAGCAACTGCTTAAGCAGGATGTACCATTTCCAATCATTTTGTTGACGGGGGAAGGGGATGAAAATATTGCAGTAAAAGCGATAAAGCTTGGTGTGTATGATTACATATCGAAAGATAGTGATGCTATTTTTATTGAATTATTACCGGAGGCGGTTAGTAAGGCCATCCAAAATTATGGCACCCAAGCTGAACTAAAAGCATCCCAAGAAAAAAATCAACGTTTATCTTTGGCTTTATCACAAAGTCAGAGTGCAATTACCATCGTTGACTTGAAGCAAAATGTAATTTACGTGAATTTTCGAGCTGAGCAATTAAGTGGTTACTCATCCGGTGAAGTGATAAATCAGGATCTTGTTAAAATTTATGGCAGAGCAAACAAAGAGTTTGATGTTCGCTTGATGTGGTATCGAGTTTTAACGGGTAGATATCAAGAATGTGAGTTAAAAAAATATAATAAAAAGGGTGAAAGTTATTGGGTTACTTTGTCGATGACGGCGATAAAAGGTGAGGAATCCGAAATTGCCTTTGTGCTGGTGGTTGAAGATAGCATTGATGAGAAACGTAGAATCAAACAATTAGAAGATGATATTCAATACCGAATTGAAACAGAGGGCCAACTTAGGGAGTCAAAAGAAAAAGAAAAACAGGCATCTGAGAGGTTGGCCTTAAAAGTGGAAGAACTTAGTTTTCAGAAAAATGCACTGGATGAACATGCGATAGTAAGTATCACCGATGAGCAAGGTGATATTGTCTATGTGAATGATAAGTTTAGTGAGATTAGTCAATATTCACAGGATGAATTGCTGGGTAATAGTCACCGGTTATTAAAATCAGATTTTCATCCTGACACCTTCTTTCATGCACTGTGGCGCACTATTTCTAAGGGTGATGTGTGGCATGGTGAAATCCATAATAAAGCGAAAGATGGATCTTATTATTGGCTTTCTTCTACTATCGTGCCCATGCTGGATGAAGCAGGGGAGCCAAAACAGTATATTTCGATCAACACGGATATTACCGACAGTAAAGAGCAGCAAAAAGTCCTAGAGACGATGGCTCATTATGATCTATTAACCCAGCTGCCCAATCGTATTTTACTTTCTGATCGTTTTAATCAAGCAATCGCCCACAGTAAACGTTCGGAAACGTCCATGGCTATTTGCTTTCTTGATTTGGATGATTTTAAGCCGATTAATGATACCTATGGCCATGAAGTCGGCGATGCTCTGCTTATCGAGGTGGCTGAGCGAATTACAACGACGATTCGAGAAGAAGATACCGTTTCCCGTCACGGCGGGGATGAATTCATCATGCTGCTTAGTAATGTCGTGAGTATTTTAGAATGTGAAAAATTATTAGATAGAATCATTAAGGCGTTGGCAGAGCCCTATATGATGGGTGAACAAGAGATTAATATCAGTGCATCTATTGGTTATACCCTCTACCCATCAGATGATGAAGATTTTGATACTTTAGTTCGTCATGCTGATCATGCTATGTATCAAGCTAAACTGGCTGGCCGCAATACATTTAATCGATATGATGCCGTTGAAGATCAACAAAATATTCAACAACTCTCAGATTTACATGAGATCGAAGGCTCGATGAAAAATAAGGACTTTTGTCTGCATTATCAACCAAAAGTTAATATGAAAACGGGCGAACTATTTGGCCTAGAGGCACTCATCCGCTGGCAACACCCAGAAAAAGGCATGGTATATCCTCTTGAGTTTCTGCCAATAGCGGCGGGATCTAGTACAGAAATTGAGATGGGTAACTGGGTGATTAATGAAGCCATGCAACAATTATATAATTGGAAGTTACAGGGACATGACTTAGAAGTGAGTGTCAATATTTCTGCTTACCACCTGTTATCGGCTTCTTTCTTTGAGGAGTTAAAAGCAGCATTAGCAAACTATCCTGATATAGAGCCGCAATACCTACAGTTGGAAATATTAGAAAATAGTGCCCTAGGTGACATTAATAAAATCAATGCGACGATTAAGTTATGCCAAGAGACATTAGGTGTCACCACTGCTCTAGATGATTTTGGAACAGGGTATTCTTCATTGACACATCTTAGAAACCTCGATGTTAATACCATAAAAATTGATCAGAGCTTTGTCAGAGATATGCTGGATGACCCAGATGACTATGCCATTATTGATGGCATCATTGGTTTGGCCGACGCCTTTAATCGCGAAATCGTCGCGGAAGGTGTTGAAACCACTGAGCATGGTCTAATGTTACTTAATATGGGCTGTGAAGAAGCTCAGGGTTACAGTATTGCCAAGCCTATGCCTGCAGGAGATGTACTAACTTGGCTAGCTCAATATGTGCCTAATCAAGAATGGATAGATTTTGGCAAACACTCACTGACGATACAAGAAAGCAGAAAAGCCTTATTTGAATTTGCACTCAAACACTGGGCGCATCAAATTGAGGATAATCTCAATTCGTCACCAGAAAGCCTTAAACATTGGCCTATTCTAGACAGTAAAAAAACATCTTGTGGTGTTTGGATTAAGCGAGAAAAACGAACTCATCTATTATTTGACGAGGACTGGTTAAATGAGATCGATGAATTAAATGAAAATGTAACAGTAATTGCCAATCAGTTGATGAATAACTACCAGTCTGGCAAGTTCGATGTTATTCGGGGTGGTTTAGCGAACCTGCAAGCGGCCGTTGATAAAATTGAAATGGTTTTACATTGAGCTAGAGCAATATTGAGCTCACTAAGCTCAAGCTTCATGGCAGTGTTAATTGTCACGAAGGCACGGTAAGCTCATGAAAAACTTAGTTCCTTTCCCTAACGCAGATTCCACTGTCATCTCACTACCATGATCTTCAGTAATGATGAAAAAAGACACACTCAATCCTAAGCCTGTACCTACGCCCACGGGTTTGGTAGTAAAGAAAGGTTCAAAGATACGGTTACGTATTTTTTCATCGATGCAGGGACCATTATCTTCGATGGTCACTGTGACCATGTTTAATGTAGTGTCATAAGCCGTCTTTAAGGTAATAGTTGCTTGTGTGGTCCCTGTTTCTGACATTGCTTGGCCACCATTACGCAATAAGTTCAAAAACACCTGTTGTATTTTGCCTTCTGCCCAATTCTTTCATTGACTGAATAACGATATTCCTCTCATCGTTGATGACTTCAGATTTGGTCAGTAATAAATTTTCTTAATTATTAATTAATAGTGCTACTATTACTGATTTTCAATTTGTACGCTATATGGAAATAAAATAGGACAGGTATTCTATTTTTTCTCCATTTGACTACGAATTAAGCAAGTAAGATGAAGGGATTCTGGAGTGGTAACGTTACAAATTGAGTCATGGGCTGCAATAGCTCCTGGACTTGAAACTAAAGAAGACTGGAGGCGGTGGTTAAAAAAACCAACCCTCTTACCCGAAGGTTTTAGTAAAGATTCCTTTCGACAAATACCTCCTATGTTACGGCGTCGATTTACCACTCTTGGGCGATGTGCCGTTACCGCTGGCCTAAAAATCATGGATGAGGGGCAGTCAATCCCTAGCATTTTTTCATCTCGTTATGGTGATACCGCGATCTCTCTTTCGTTGTTGGAGCAAATGGGAATGAATGAACCCATGTCTCCTTCTAATTTTAGTTTAGCAGTCCACAATGCAGTAGGCGGCTTATTTTCAATTGTTCGTAAAGATACGAGCAAGGTCACATCGATCACAGCGGTAGAAGGTTTTGTCGTTAACACATTATTAGAGGCCGTCGGGCAGCTGCAAGAGTCTGATAGGGTGCTCTGTGTTATTTATGACATTCCATTACCAGAATTATATCAACGCTATTGTGATAGCGATTTATTTCCCTATGCCATTGCTATGATTCTTAACAAGACGGGTGATGAGCAATTAAAAATTGAACAGATTATACAACCAGATAACATTGAAAAAATCACCGAAAACTCACAAAAATCAGAGGCACTTCAACTTATCAATATGTTGACAGGTCTTTCGAGTGAAATGAATACGAAATTAAACGGAGTTATTTGGAAACTCACAAGGACTGTATGTAATGGTACTGAAAAAGCTTAATTATATCTGGCGTTGGTTTGCAACAGCGTTCAGTTTTCTTGTTTTTGGCTTAGGGGGCGTTTTAATGCCACTTCTTGTTGTGCCTATTCTATATTTATTGCCAGGAAACCGATTACAAAGAGAACATCGAGGGCAAAAATTCATCCATTATTCATTTCGTGCATTTATCTGGACGCTGGAAAAAATGGGCGTTCTGACATATGAAGTTACTGGGATTGAAAAATTAAAGGATGCGAAGTTAGTTCTAGCGAACCATCCATCTTTGTTGGACATTGTTTTTTTAATCGCTTGTGTTCCAAATGCAAATTGTGTGGTCAAAAGTAAATTACTTCGAAACCCCTTCATTCGTGGGCCAGTAAAAGCGGCTGGATATATTATTAATAATGATGAAGCAGAAGCTGTCATTACTACTGCAGCACAAGTATTCGATGAAGGAAGAGTGGTGATTGTTTTTCCTGAAGGTACGAGAACGACACCATCACAGAAAATTCAACTTAAGCGTGGCGCAGCAAATATAGCAATCAGGACGGGGGCAGAAATTACGCCTGTGCTCATTGACTGTTCGCCAACAACATTAACGAAAGAAAACCGTTGGTATCAAATACCAGATAAACGGATGCATTTTACAATACAGGTGAAAGATAAGTTGGATTTCGGTCCGTCTATAGTGAATCTACCACCATCGAAAGCAGCAAGAAATTTAACAAATACTTTGAGTGAATATTTTAACGGGGAGGTTGGTGTGTATGAGTAATCTACACTTAGAAATTAAGCAGATGATAATTGACGTTCTAGATTTAGAAGATATAGATGTAGAAGACATTGTCGACGAGGAGCCTTTATTTGTTGAGGGTTTAGGGCTTGATTCTATCGATGCATTAGAAATCGGTCTTGCCTTACAAAAACGTTATGACATTAAATTAAAAGCTGACTCAGAAGATACGCGACAACATTTTGTTAGTGTTAATGCATTAGTGACATTAGTTGAATCGTACACAACGAAATAAAGAGAGTAGTAATGAACAACCAAGAAGAAATTTACCTTAAAGTTGTATCACTTTTTGAAAATTTATTTGAGATTGATCCTTCAGAAGTCACATTGGAAGCCAATCTATACCAAGATTTAGATATTGACAGTATTGATGCCGTAGATTTGGTTATAGAGTTAAGGAAAATGACGAAGAAAAAAATTCAACCAGAAGATTTTAAAACGGTTCGTACCGTGCAGGATATTGTTGACCAAGTAGAAAAGCTGCTTAGTTAGCATACATAGCTTTGATTAAACTCATTGTTGTGCTTCTTTCTGTTTGTTATCCCTTTATAGTGTATTGGGGATTACAGCATCATGACTTTCAAAATTTATTGTTGTTGCTCTTATTGGTATTAATACTGCGGTATTGGTTGGCAACGGAGAGACGTGAACGCACTGTGATTATCTTCACAGTATTAGCTGTAGGGCTCATTTCATGGTTAGTTGATGGTCAGGTTGGTTTGAAGATATATCCCGTTATGATCAATGTTGGGTTTCTCGCTGTGTTCGTCCATAGCCTCTATTTCCCTCCAAATATTATTGAACGATTCGCTCGTCTTAGTGAGCCTAACTTGTCACCAAAAATGCTCAGTTATACACATAAGGTCACATGGGTATGGATCGGGTTTTTTCTGTTGAATGGATCAATATCAACAGCGACAACATTATGGGCAACAAATGAAATATGGGTGTTTTATAACGGATTTATTGCTTACATTTTGATGGGGAGTTTATTTGCTGGTGAATGGTTAGTTAGGCGATATAGATTAAAGATAACTAGCAATGGTTAAATTGACCCCCTTATCAAATTGGTTAAATGATGCACCTGAACAAATTGTTGCGGTGCATAAAGAAACACGTGTGACAACGGCGGATTTTTTAAATCGTGTTCAAGTGTGGACCGATGTCCTTGAACAACATCAAGACGAAGGTGGAAAGTGGGCTGTTTATCACCAGGATGCTTTTGAATTTTTAGCTATCTTATTTGCTCTGTGGCAGTTAAAAAAAACGGCGTGTGTTCCTGGTGATAACCGGCCTGGAACTGTAAAGCGATTAAGTAGCTATGTAGCTGGGTTTATTGGTGAGTTTCCTAGTATTGACACTGCACTTGATATAGATATAGCTATGCCAACTAGAAAGAGAAAATGGCTTACCTTAGCGCCAGATTTTATTGCTCTTGAAATTTATACTTCGGGCTCGACGGGACAGCCAAAACCGATTACAAAAACGATCGGGCAGTTAGATAATGAAAGTCATAGTTTGGCTCTTCTTTGGCCCACAAAACCTGACTGTGTTGTGTTGACCACTGTTTCCCATCAACATTTATACGGTATGACCTTCCGATTATTTTTACCTTTTATTTTAGGGCAGGCATTTGGGCGAAAGTTATGTAACTACTCGGAAGATATTTATTATCATGCTAATTATTATTCATCTTTTCTATTAGTCTCTAGCCCATCACATTTAGGCCGATTAAGCAGTCAAATTAATTGGGCTGAGATAGGTGCGCGTTGTCAGTATATGTTATCTTCATCGGCACCATTATTAAGAGCTGATAGTCTTAAAATTAGCGCTTTATGGAATACGCCGGTGCGTGAAATTTATGGTAGTTCTGAAACAGGTGCGATTGCATGGCGAAGTCAGACAAAAGATAGTGCCGATGCAAAATGGCAAGCACTGCCATCTACTCAGTTATCTTTGACTGATGATGGTGCCTTACAGTTGTCATCAAGTTTTCATGGCAGTAATGAACCAACGATTTTACCAGACAGAGTGTTATTTGATGATGATGGCACGTTCAGTTTATTAGGTCGTGAAGACAGTGTGGTCAAGGTTGAAGGTAAGCGTGTTTCACTTACAAATATTGAACAACTCCTTGTAAATAGCCCCTTGATCGACGGCTTGAAAGCTATCGTATTAGAAAGAAAACGTATAGAAGTTGCACTGGTGATTAAGTTAACGGCTAAGGGTTCTAACACGTTAAACAAACTTGGTCGCAAGGACTTGATCCGCCAGTTTAAATCTAGTTTGTCTAATGATCTCGAAGCGGTTGTCTTACCAAGGCGGTGGCGGTTTGTTAAGGACTTGCCGTATAACCAGCAAGGTAAATTACCAATGACAGACTTATTAGCATTATTTGAGAAAAATGCTGTAAATATGGGAGAGGCAGTGTGACTAAATGGCCTGAAATTAGAGCTGAAAATATGGTTGAGGATAGTTATATTATCCAGGCTGTGATCCCCAAAAATCTTCTTTACTTCGATGGACACTTTGCTGATAACCCCGTATTACCTGGTGTTGTGCAAGTTAATTGGGCCTCGGTAATGGGACGGCGTGCTTTCTCTATATCTGGCACCTTTAAGCAACTAGAAGTGATCAAGTTTCAACAGTTATTTTTTCCATTAGATGAGATAACAATTACGTTGAAGTATGACGAAATAAAAAGGAAGTTAAGTTTTAGTTATGGATCTGAACGAGGAGTACACGCAAGTGGACGTATTTGTTTCGAATAAGGAAATAAGCTTTAACCCCGCTATTTTGATTCCTGTTTATAATCATGAAAAAGCGGTTGTAACAACGCTTGAATCGGTGTTAGCTCATTCCTTACCTATATTACTTGTAGATGATGGTAGTGATAGGGTGTGCCAGCAAGTTTTAGAAGAACTGCGCGACAGTCATTCAGAACATGTCAGTTTATTGCGACTGGATAACAATGGTGGAAAGGGAGCAGCAGTTAAACAGGGCTTAATTGAACTGCATGCAAAAGGCTACAGTCACGCGATTCAAATTGATGCTGATGGCCAACATGATACAGATGACTTGCCAACGTTTTTAGCAACGGGACAACGTTATCCATCAACGTTAATCTCTGGCTGCCCGGATTATGATGAGTCGGTACCTAAATTACGCTATTACAGTAGGTACTTAACTTCTGTCTGGGTGTGGATCAACACTTTATCCTTTGAAATTAACGATAGTATGTGTGGTTTTAGAGTGTATCCATTGGCTGAAATAGTCACCTTGTTAGAACAAGAAAAATGCGGTGATCGGATGGATTTTGATATTGAGATCATGGTTCGTTGGTTATGGCGTGGCGGTAAAGTAAAGGGGATCGGCACACGGGTGAATTATCCCGTTGACGGTGTGTCACATTTCAATGCAGTTCATGACAATGTTTTAATTTCGTGGATGCATACACGGTTATTTTTTGGCATGTTGTTACGTTTACCTACCTTATTAAGGCGGAAGCTAAATGGGTAGGGGAAAACGTCATTGGTCTCAGCTGAGTGAATCAGGCACGGTAGTCGGTATTAAAATATTATTACTTATCTATCAGTTCTTTGGACGTTGGGGCTTTCGTGTTTTTTTATATCCGGTAATAAGCTATTACTATTGGGTTCATGCAACGGCACGTCGTGCATCAAAAGAGTATTTACAGCGACTTAACTCTTTTTTACCACAAAAACAGCATGAAGAACGTTCAAGTTTTAAACATTTTTTAATGTTTGGCGAAATACTGTTAGATAAATTTTTGGTTTGGACAAATCAAATTGGCTTAGATGACGTTGTGTTTGCAACACCAACAGTTTTTGATGCAATGAATGAGAGTAATAAAGGTGGAATAATAATTGTTTCACATCTCGGAAATATGGAGGTGTGTAGTGCATTAGTACAACAGTTTCCAGATCTTGAATTAACAATTTTAGCCTTTACCCAACACGCAGTTAAGTTCAACAATATGATGAAAGATGCTAGCGATAATAAGCGTATTGAGTCATTGCAGGTTACAGATATGACCCCTGAAGTGGCAATGAGATTGTCAGATCGAATCAATAGTGGTGGCTATATTATTATCGCTGGTGATAGAACGCCTGTTACTGGAGAAACTAGGGTTTCAGATGTCTCATTTTTAGGCGGTATAGCCTCCATGCCACAAGGAGGATTTATTTTAGCAGGACTATTGAAATGTCCGGTTTATTTTTTGTTTTGTTTAAAGCAGAAAAATCAGTACCAGATCTATTTGGAGCTGTTTTCACATCAGTTGGTTTTTCCTCGAAAAGAACGCCAGTCGGCGATGAATACGGTTGTGCAGCAATATGCTCAGCGTTTAGAGCACTATTGTGTGATTGCGCCATTACAATGGTTTAATTTTTATTCTTTTTGGAAAGAAAAAGAACAGGTTAAATATGAACGATAAAGTAGAGCTCAATGCAGAAGTGTTTATTGATATTCCATTTCATGATGTCGATCTAATGCGAGTTGCCTGGCATGGCCATTATGCAAAATACATGGAAATTGCTCGAAGTGCGTTATTAGATAAAATTGATTATAACTATCCTCAAATGGAAGAGTCGGGCTATGTTTGGCCTGTTATCGACATGAGAGTTCGTTATGCTCATCCTTTACGTTTTATGCAAAAAGTAAAAGTGATAGCGACATTAGTCGAGTGGGAGAACCGTCTTAAAATAGCGTACTTATTTGAAGACACTGAAAGTGGTAAACGTTTAACTAAGGCATATACAGTGCAAGTGGCTGTTGATATGGAAAACCATGAAATGTTGTATGTTTCACCGAACATTCTTTTTCGTAAACTGGGTTTTCTTGATGAATAAACTGTTACTGATTTGCCTTACACTTTTTCCTTTAGTTGTTTGTGCTGAGTTAACGTATGGAGAGTTGGAGAAGATATCAACTACGCCTGAACAACTGAAAGGTCATTTCGAACAAGAAAAATATATTTCAAATTTATCGGTTAGCTTGAAGTCATCAGGACATTTTTCTTACCAACGAGGTCAAGCGCTTCATTGGCAGACGATGGTGCCAATCCAACACGAACTAGTGATGACAAGAGAAAGCATTATTAACAGACAAGGTGAAAATGAGTTAATACACCTAGATGTAAGTTCAAATCCTGCTCTTCAGGTAATAAGTGAATTATTTTTTTCAGTTTTGACTGCGGAATGGCAAGGATTAGAGCGATTTTTCAAATTATCGTCTGGCAGTAATGTAAATGGTCAATGGGTTGCAGAGTTGTTACCCATAGATACTGTCATAACTCAATTTTCGGAAAGGGTAACGCTACAAGGTGACTCTTTATTACGCGAAGTGACAATATACGAAAAAAGTGGTGATTACACTAAAATACGGTTTGATGACTTAAGTCAGTGAAACTAATGACATCAAACGTTAAGATTTTACCTATTCTGTGGTTATTATTTGTCACGGCTATCGCTGTTATAGCATTTAATGCAAAGCCAGTTTTTGACTCCAGTATTATGAGCTTACTACCGAAGTCTAAACAGCAAATTATCGTCCAGCAGGCAACAAAGAAAATGAGCGATATGTTTGCAAAGCGTGTCATCTTCTTACTTTCTTCTAATAGTGATAGCGAAGTCAGAGAAGTAGTTAGCACGTTAGCTGCAAGGCTAGAATTATTGCCTGATGTAGTCAATGTTGAGTGGCAGGTTAATGAAAGTGATTTCAGTAAAAGTCAGCAGGAGTTATATCCCTATCGCTTTGCCTTAATTGATCCTGTCAGTCGTCAATTAATGCTGAATCAGCAGTTTAAAGATATTCAAACACGGGCGTTATTAAACTTATACAGCCCAATAACTACCGGCGCTATTTCAATAATCGACGATCCTTTTGGATTATTTACACAGCTGAAGCTGGATCGTAAGACAGAACTCAACCTTCAAGTTTCCAATTCATTATTAAAAGTAGTGGGCAGCCAGCAACCAACATATATGCTGATAATGACACTGGCCGAGAAACCTTATTCTCCAGAGTTACAACAGCGAGTTTTAAGTGTTATTGATAATCAAAAACGGGCAATGAAACAACGTGGCGTAAATATGGCGATGTCTGGCATGTTATTACATGCCGCAGCGGGTGCAGAGCAGGCAAATAAAGAAATCATGAGTATAGGTTTAGGATCTTTGCTCGGCATCATCATAATGATGTTATTTGTTTTTCGACAATTTAAACCTTTGTTTATGATGATATTCTCAGTATTAATGGGATGTGTTGTAGCGATTGCGGTAACAACATTAATATTTGAGCGGATACATGTTATTACATTAGCGTTTGGAGCAGGATTAATAGGTGTTTCGCTGGATTATGCCTTACATTATTTGTGTGAACGACGGGTGACACACAGTGACAAATTATTGTCCAAGATCATAATGGGCTTATTATTAGGCTTGTTTTCTAGTGTTATCGCTTATGCGGCACAAGCAATGGCACCTTTCCCTGGATTACAGCAAATGGCTGTTTTTTCAGTTATAGGTTTAATTGCATCGTGGTTGACGGTTGTTTTGTGTTTTCCTCTATTAACGCACTCCGACCCAATCAGGCCCTTAAATGCAGCTGCACAATTAACGAGATTGTTAAAAAACATTCCTCGAGTTGAAAATTGCCAAAAAACGTTCATCGTCATGCTGTTCATCAGTGTATTCATCGCGGTGTTAACGCTATCAAAGAGTCAGAATGTGGACGATGTTCGATTATTGCAAACATCACCAGCTGGTTTGCTGCAGCAAGAAAACTTTGTAAAGACTCAGCTTAATGCGAGTAGTAATTCACAGTTTCTTTTAATTCAAGCTAATAGTGTTGAAGCCGGTCTGCAAAAAGAAGAAGCGCTCAGGCCATTACTTGAACGGCTAATTTCAACAACATCGATTTCAGGCTATCAGGCCTTATCCACTGTTTTGCCATCCTTAAATAAACAAGAGGAAAACGCGCGTTTAATAAAAGAGTTATATAGGCAACAGCTAAGCTCTTTTTATGAGCAGCTTGACATGACAACTGAGAATTACCAGAAAGCACAAGCAAGTTTGACACAAGCTTTACCACAGCGACTAAGTTTTGATGAGTGGCAGCAGCATGAGGAAAGCAGAATGTGGGAGAACTTTATTGTCTCTGCGAAAGATGGACAGTTTGGCACGATCGTTCGATTCTCAGGTGTAATAGATCAACATGCTAAACAGCAACTCGCAGCGTTAGTTGCAGGTGACGACCAAATTATTTTTGTAGATCAGATACGCGATATATCTAACATAATGGGAGAGTATCGAAAGCAAATTATTAACTTGGTTCTTATTGCTTATTTATTTGTATTATTAGTGCTGTTGCATCGTTATCGGACTCAAGTATGGCGTATTATACTGCCGCCTTTACTGGCTTCAATTTTCACACTAGCTATTTTGACTCAGTTGGAACAAGGGATAAATGTGTTCCATTTGATGGCACTTATTTTGGTATTAGGCATTGGTTTAGATATGGGGATTTTCTTAACTGAAACACGCGAGTCATTACATACCTGGTTAGCGGTTTCGCTTTCAGCGTATACGAGTTTACTCGCTTTTGGCTTACTGACCTTAAGTGATACTCCAGTGTTACATCATTTTGGTTTAACGGTGTTAGTGGGTTTAACGCTAGTCTGGATGCTGGTACTTGTGATGAGAAAAAACATCCCTGAATATGCCACTAAAAGCTAAATGGATTATAGAAAAATGAGAGCGTCAAAATTAATTCTCTATTGTTTTGTCTTGTTGTTAAGTGGCTGTAGTTTATTTTCAAAACCAGATAGCACTAACCGAGAGTTAATGCTACTGCCACCCTCACAGGGACCGGAAGCCACCGTATTAAAACAAGTTGTTACTGTGAAGGGTAACGGAGAAGAAACTTCATTCTTAGTTGTGAGTAAATTTGAGCCGGAAAAGTTAGGGCTAGTCGCTTTATTACCAACGGGTCAGTCATTATTGTCACTAGACTATGATGGCCTAGATGTAACACAACAATTGTTCGCTGAAATCAGCTTGCCAAGTGAAGAAATGTTAGCCATTATGCAGTTTGCATTATGGCCTGAGCCATCGATTAAACAACACTATACGCAGGATGCTGGTTGGGTAGTAACCATCGATTCAGAGCAACGTACGTTATCAACATTGACAGAAAAAATACTTACAATACGATACCAGCAACAAACAGTTTTAATTGAGCATCATTTGCATCAATATAAAGTTATTGTTCGGACTATAGAAAAATATTCACTATGACAAAACGATGTTATCTCAACGCGGTAGGCATACTATGTTCTGCTGGTGACTCACCTGAAATGGTTAAGAAAAGTTTACTGAACCAACGAACAACACTGACAATGAGCTCTGCGTTTAGTACTGATATGGAAACAGTGTTACCACTAGGTATTTATCAGGGAGAATTGCCTGAATTAACACTGACTGACAAAAAATGGCAAAGTAGGAATAACCAGTTTGCTATAGCAGCTCTTAAGCAAATTAATAATGAAGTACAAGATGCAATAACACAGTTTGGAGCACATCGCGTAGGAGTGATTATTGGAACAAGTACCTCTGGTACAGCTGAAAGTGAAGCTGCGATTGAGCAGTGGGTTCAGACAGGAGATATTCCTCCTGAGTATGATTACGGTTTGCAGGGAATGGGCGCGCCAGCTCAATATGTGGCGGAATATTTAGGCGTACAAGGGCCTAGTTATGGAATATCAACAGCCTGTTCATCCGGTGCAAAGGCATTGGCTTCAGCGAGACGATTGATTCGTGCGGGAATCTGCGATGCTGTTATCGCTGGTGGTGTTGATACTTTGTGCAAACTTACAGTACAAGGATTTTCATCACTTGATGCGGTGAGTGATGAGATTTGTAATCCCTTTAGTAATAATCGTAAAGGTATAAATGTTGGAGAGGGAGCCGCTTTGTTTTTAATGACATCTGTTGAGAAGGGCGTTGAGTTATTGGGCGTTGGCGAGGATAGCGATGCTTACCATCTTTCAGCACCAGACCCAACTGGAGCAGGTGCTGTAAGGTGTATGACAGCTGCCGTAAATGACGCAAACTTAATTCCTGATGATATCGGTTATGTGAACCTGCATGGAACATCAACGAAGCTAAATGATCAGATGGAATCAATAGCCATGCATGCCGTGTTTGGTCCTGATACCTTATGCAGCTCAACCAAACCATTCGTTGGACATACATTAGGTGCAGCAGGTGTCGTGGAAGCTGCAATTTGTTATTTAACACTTGAGTCTGGGACGGATGACTTTGTGCCAGTGCAGCTTTGGGATGGAGTGCTTGATCCAGAATTGCCGAAGATTAACCTTGTCGACTCGACAGAAAAACTGACCAGTCCTCTTAACTATGTATTAAGTAATTCATTTGCTTTTGGAGGAAGTAGTATTTCCTTATTATTCGGGCGAATAAGTAATGACTAATTTTAGTGTAGATGATCTTGTGCCGCATTCAGGATTAATGAGTTTATTGGATCGTATCGTTGATTATGGTGATGATTGGCTCGAGGCCCAGGTAGATATTTCAGATAACACCCTCTTTTTGGAAGAGCAAGGCATACCTGCTTTAGTTGGATTAGAGTATTTAGCTCAAACAATAGCTGCTTTTTCAGGTGTTGAAGAACAGCTTAAAGGTGGTAGTCCTAAACTAGGTTTTCTATTAGGAACAAGAAAGTTTGAATGCTCAACGGATTATTTTCAATTAGGACAAACGATAACGTTAAAGGTGCAACGTGAAATGAAAGCTGAAAATGGACTCCATGTATTTCAGTGTGTTTTATCTGGCGAGGGGCTTAGTGCAACGGCGACGATAAATGTGTTTCAACCTGAAGATGCCAATACGTTTATAAAGGAAGCAAAAGCATGAACAAAACGGTTTTGGTAACAGGATCTAGTCGGGGCATTGGTAAAGCTATTGCTTTACGTCTTGCTCGTGAACACTATGATCTTGTACTTCATTGTCGGAATAACCGTGAACAAGCGGACGAGGTGGCAAATGAAATCGTTGAAATGGGGCAGTCTGCACGAGTCTTACAGTTTGATATTGGAGACCGCGAACAAGCAAGGACTGTTCTGGAGCAGGATATGGATGAGTTTGGAGCTTACTATGGGGTGGTTTGTAACGCAGGAGTTGCAAGAGATAATGCTTTTCCTGCAATTCCGGGCGATGAGTGGGACCTTGTATTAAGAACAAATTTAGATGGTTTTTATAATGTACTTCATCCAATCATCATGCCTATGATACGGCGACGTAAGCCGAGTCGAATTATTACGCTATCTTCAGTGTCAGGTGAAATGGGTAATAGAGGCCAAGTTAATTATAGTGCGGCTAAGGCCGGAATTATCGGTGCAACGAAAGCATTGGCTATTGAACTTGCAAAGAGAAAAATAACGGTAAATTGTGTCTCTCCTGGATTAATTGATACAGAAATGGTTGAGTCAGTAGTAATGGACGAAGCGTTGAAAATGATTCCAATGAAACGAATGGGCCGCGTAGAAGAAGTTGCGGGTACAGTGAATTTTCTACTGTCAGAAGATGCGGCATATATAACCCGTCAAGTTATTTCAGTTAATGGTGGAATGTTTTAATGAAACGAGTAGTAGTGACGGGGATGGCGGGGTTTTCACCGATAGGAAATGATTGGTCGACCATTAATGAGAATCTAAAAATAATGCAGACGGGCATTGTCAGAATTGATGACTGGGATAAATATGATGGGCTAAATACACGTTTAGCTGCTCCCGTATCTGATTTCAAAGTGCCGGAACATTACACACGTAAAGTACTACGTGGAATGGGCCGAGTAGCACAGCTTGGAGTGAGGAGTACAGAGCTCGCTTTAGAAAATGCAGGCTTATTAGGCGATGAGCTTGTAAGCAGTGGTCAAATGGGAATTGCCTATGGATCTTCTGCTGGTGATACGGCGGCCTTTGCTGGTTTTGCCCACATGATAGCAAACCATTCTTGCGATGGCTTAAATGCTAACTCGTATATAAAAATGATGGCGCATACATCACCGGTTAATATTGGTGTTCATTTTGGCTTGCAAGGAAGAGTTTATACCACTTCAAGTGCATGCACCTCGGCAAGTCAAGGTATTGGTTTCGCCTATGAAGCGATTAAACACGGCCAGCAAATTGCAATGGTTGCTGGTGGTTGTGAATCCTTATGTGCAACAGCAGCAGCGGTATTTGATACCTTATATGCAACGAGTGTGCGAAATGATGAACCCCACCTTTCACCTAAGCCTTTTGATATAGATAGAGATGGCCTTGTTATTGGCGAGGGAAGTTGCACTTTTATTCTGGAAGAACTAGAGCACGCAGAAGCTCGAGGCGCAAAAATTTATGCCGAAATTGTAGGTTTTGGTACAAACTCAGATGGTAGTCATATTACGCAGCCAGTAGCTGAAACGATGGAAAAAGCAATGAGACTGTCTTTGGATGATGCGAAATTATCCCCGGATACTATCGGCTATGTGAGTGCTCATGGTACCGCGACAGATCGAGGTGATGTGGCAGAGACAAATGCAACGTTTAATTTATTTGGTAATAAAACACCCATTAGTTCTTTCAAAAGTTTTACCGGCCACACGCTTGGTGCATGTGGTGCACTAGAAGCGTGGGTCGCGATTGAAATGATGACTCAGAATTGGTTCCATGCAACAGCAAACCTTGATAAGGTTGATCCCGCTTGTGGTGATTTAGACTATATCATTCATGAGGGCCGTAATATTGAAACTGAATATGTCATGAGCAATAACTTTGCTTTTGGTGGCATAAATACCTCTTTAATTTTTAAACACTGGTCTTAGGCCACAGATAAAAGGAAGTATCTCTTGAAAAAAATGAAATATATTGGCGTTATATCGGCTCTGTTTTTAGCCTCTTCTGCAATGGCATATACAACAGATGATGAGCGAATTGATGACTATTTAAATACATTAGCTACTGCTGGTGTTGATACTAAAGTGACAATGCTTAATCGTATGCAGTGGGCAGGTATTACATCACCACGCTTCTACGATGAAGTTGAAAAACAATTGTTAGAGGTGTACTTAAATCGTAACTTAAGTCATATGCAGATAAAATTAGCGAGCTATCAAATACGCTCACTTGGTTATAGTGGCAACGAAAAATATCGAGCAACGTTAGATACGATCAAAAAGGATGCTTTTGCAGGAAAGTTTAAAGCTCATGCAACTAGAGCGTTACGAGACATTGGCAATTTCGCTGCATGGAACAGAGCAGTAGCAAATAGCTCGTTCGAGGTAAAAGGAAAATCGGCTGAAGTTACGACTTATATGAAAATGTTAAATGATGATGATGTGTTGGTGCAGCGTTTGGCCGCTCGTGCAATGTTTCATGAAAAGCAAAGAGATGCTGACTTATTGGCATTAGCGGCTGATAAATTAACATTATTAACTAAGCAGCCGAATCTTAACAGTGATGAGCAAGATACGGCTGCATGGCTCTGTAAGGCGGTTGGGCAAAGTGGTGAAACTGTATATATAGATTTATTACGTCAAGTTATTGCTGGCACATCCTATGGCAAAATAAAAAGGCATGCGTCGAAATTCACATCTCAATACTAAGCTTGTAATAGCTAATTAAAACCGTATTAACGATTATTAAAGAGACAGCTGTCCATTTTTTTGGGGCCATTTGTGCCCCATGTTATGGCGACAGAGAAAATTTATGGATAACAGTAAGAAATTAACAACACCTTGGGTAAAGGAGTCACTATTTGGGGTTTGGTTTTTGGGTACAGAAACATGGGTCCGAAGCGTCCTAACTCGAGCGATAAAAGATCTGATTAGATTGATGCCCACCAGACAAGATAGCTACTCTACGATTCTAGATATTGGCTTTGGTCATGGCCATTCTTTATGGCTGCTAGAAAAGTACTTTAAACCAAGTAAAATAATAGGTTTAGATGTTGACCCGAAAGCAGCAGCAAGAGCAAAACATAACATTAATAAATGTAACTGTGTTGTTGAACTGCAACAATCGGATGCAGCTACAATAGCATTGCCGGATGCATCGGTGGATATGGTGTTTTGTCATCAGTCCTTCCACCATTTAATCAATCATGATCAAGCGATGGAAGAGTTTTTTCGTGTATTGAAGCCTGGAGGCATTTTGCTATTTGCAGAGTCATGTCGACGATATATTCATTCTTATATGATTAGAATATTTTTCCGCCATCCTATGGATGTGCAGAAAACGGATCTTGAATACATCGATTTGATTGCTAAAACTGGGTTTATCGTCAAACCGGAATATGTATCGAGACCGTTTTTATGGTGGAGCCTACCTGATTTAGGATTGTTAAGTTATTTCGGTTTAAAAGCGAAAGAAATTGAAGGTGAACGTGAAGAAACAATGGTTAATTTAGTTGCTTATAAACCTGAGTGAAATATAACTAAAAGTATCGTTGTTTTCAGACAATAAACTCCTCTGACAGTGTTAACGTAAACATCTGTTCGTTACTTGAAGTGGGATAGTGATAGCACTTAATTATTTCCGGTTTATTTTTTACTACAAGTGAAAGCTGAAACTGTTGGTTTTTACCTTCATATAAAAACCACTGTTTTCTGTCACTTATTAATGTTGGAATGGAGATGTTTTTTAAAGACGTTTCTAATTGTTTTTTTCGAGAAATCGCTTTGTAATAAGCTTCTTTTGCACACCATAGTCGGTAGAAATTATTTGCTTGTTCATTTTTGTTGCGAGTAATGATTCTAAGCTCTTCATCATCCATTACTAGCGGGCTTAAAGCTTCATAATTTCTATTAGCCAGTACATATTCAAGGTCTAAGCCAATAGAAGATGAAGATATTGCAAAACAGATAAGACCATTACTATGACTTAGGCTGAGATATGTATCTTTTGGCAGATTGTTGACCATAGGTGGGCAGTTTGGTTTATCTATAAACTCCCATTCATCTTCAGGCGTTCCAAACTGTCGGGTTAACGCATGTCTCATAAGCGCTCTACTGATGAGGAATTCACGTTTTTTATTATTACTTTTAGTTGCGTCTAGTCTTGTTTTCTCACTTGAAGATAATAAGTTTTCAATCCTGCTTTCATGAGTCTTTGAAGTATTGCTTATATGGCAATACCAAATATCAATAGACAGAGGTGAATTCTGAGACTGTGATTTCATTTTTAACGGTAAAGTGAAGTTGATTACTCAATGAACACTTTCTTACCTAATGGGGTCAAGACGACTTAAAACTTTTTCGCGAGTTTAGGCATGATCTGTAATGCCTGATCTTTACTCACAAGAAAGAAATCAGTTGAAGTCGTAAAGTAACTACTGGACACATAATATGTGTCAGGGCTTATAGAGTAATGTAAAAAATAAGTTTTACCTGCTTTGAAGTTTCCTTCCACAAACCCGTCCCCCCCAATTTCGAGGGCTCTTCTTTCAGCTGCAATACGATGGTTGCCAGCAGGCAGTTTGTAGATGAGATAGGAATTGTTTGACAGGTTGCGAATTCTGCAATTATCAATAGCCATAGGTGTTGAATATAGCATTCCATAAGACGCGTCAGGCCTATATATGACCAAGGTGACAGCATCTGCACTTTCTTCATGAGGGACAGCACAATAAGGGCTAGTTGTTGCACAGCCTTGTAGAATGATGACTAAAGAGAGAAGTAATATCCGTATTTTCAATGCTACGATCCCTGTGTATAGGTTGCCTTAATAAATTTTTTCGAACTTAACTTATTATAACGGTGACGATACCATAGAAAAGTAAGAGATATCGTTAACCGTTCTCCTTGAAGGATATAATGAACAGAGGGAGCAAAGTGCTTCCCTATGTTTAAAGCGAAAAAAAGCCCCATCACAATAAAGTGATGAGGCTTTTTAGTATTCTTGGCTCCCCGAGCTGGACTCGAACCAGCGACCCATTGATTAACAGTCAATTGCTCTACCAACTGAGCTATCGGGGAACAGAAAGATGGCTATAATAGTGATTTGACCTTGGTTGGTCAAGAAGAAATTGATATTTCTTTTATGCAATAAAGTCCTTGATTCTAACTAATGCATTTTGCAGGTTTTCTTCACTTGTCGCGATAGATAGGCGCATATGGTTTTTAAGGCCAAATGCAGTACCAGGTACAATTGCGACACCTTTATCGACTAATAACGCTTCAGCAAAATCAAGGTCATCACTCAGCTCAGGTTTACGATCTAACGCCTTGCTGATATTAGGGAAAACATAGAAGGTACCATCGGTGCTTAAGCAGTCGATGCCTTCCATTTTATTCAGTTCTGCTACAACGTAGTCATGTCGTTTTTTGAACTCTGTCAACATGGTATCAATGCAGCTCTGATCACCGTTTAACGCTTCAAGTGCCGCAACTTGAGAAATCGATGTCGGGTTAGACGTGCTTTGCGATTGGATTTTTTTCATCGCACCGATCAGTTTTGCGGGACCAGCCGCATAACCAATGCGCCAGCCAGTCATCGAGTAGGCTTTAGATACACCATTTAATACAATGGTTCGGTCATAAAGATCAGGGCAGGCCATGACGATGTTATAAAACTTTTCTTCTGCCCAGTAGATATGTTCATACATATCATCGGTGGCAATTAATACATCAGGGTATTTGCGTAATACGTCACCTAAGGCTGATAATTCAGCTTTGCTATAAGCCATGCCGGTTGGGTTTGAAGGACTATTGATGACAAATAGACGCGTCTTATCAGTGATTGCTGCATCCAACTGTTCTGGCGTGATCTTAAAATCATGTTCTTGGTTGCCTTCAATAATAACGGGCACACCATCAGCCAATAACACCATGTCTGGGTAAGACACCCAATAAGGCGCGGGAATAATCACTTCATCGCCAGTTTCTAAATAAGCTTGGCTAAGATTAAAAAAGCTTTGCTTGCCACCAACAGAAACCAGCACCTGATTAGCTTCATAATCAAGCCCATTATCACGCGAAAACTTGTCAATGACCGCTTGTTTTAAATCTGCCGTACCATCAACAGGCGTATATTTAGTGAAACCACTGTTAATGGCTTCAATCGCAGCTTGTTTGATGTGTTCTGGGGTATCGAAATCCGGCTCGCCTGCACCTAGACCAATGATGTCCTTACCCTCAGCTCTAAGCGCGCCTGCGCGAGCTGTGATGGCAAGTGTAGGGGAGGGTTTAATATTTTGAACGCGTTGTGCGAGTTTGATATCCAAAAAACTTTCCTTCATGAAACACAAATAGGGTAATTAGTCGGGTAGTATACCCAAACCTAAAACGATGCTGAATATGTATGAGTAAACAATTTGAATTGGTGAGCGACTTTTCACCCGCCGGCGATCAGCCAACTGCAATTAAAGCGCTGATTGAAGGCTTAGAACATGGCGAAATGTGGCAAACCCTACTGGGGGTGACCGGTTCAGGTAAGACTTTTACCGTAGCCAATGTTGCGCAAGCGGTGCAACGTCCCATGATGGTATTAGCACCCAATAAAACGCTGGCGGCTCAATTGTATAGCGAGATGAAAGAGTTCTTTCCCAACAATGCGGTGGAATACTTTGTGTCTTACTACGACTATTATCAGCCTGAAGCTTATGTGCCGTCATCGGATACCTTTATAGATAAGGATTCATCGGTTAATGAACAGATAGAACAAATGCGTTTGTCGGCTACCAAGGCCATGTTGGAACGGCGTGATGCGATCATCGTTTCCAGTGTGTCGTGTATCTATGGTTTGGGTGATAAAGATTCATATTTAGAAATGGTGTTGCACTTGGTAAAAGGCGACATCATTAATCAACGCGATATTTTACGTCGCTTAGCCGAGCTGCAATATTCACGTAATGACATTGAATTATCTCGCGGTACCTATCGTGTTCGCGGTGAAGTCATTGATATTTTCCCCGCTGAATCTGAACGTGATGCGGTTAGGGTTGAACTATTTGATGATGAGATTGAGCAGTTAAGTCATTTTGACCCATTAACGGGCGAAATATTTCAGCGAGTGAATCGTTTAACCATTTATCCTAAAACGCATTATGTGACCCCGAGGGAAAATCTGCTGAGAGCCGTAGATGAGATCAAAGAAGAGTTACGGTTACGCTTAAAAGTATTAACCGATGAAGATAAGTTGGTGGAAGCACAGCGCTTAGAACAGCGTACTCGTTTTGATATCGAAATGATCATGGAGTTGGGTTATTGCAGTGGCATCGAAAATTATTCTCGCCATTTATCGGGTCGTGAACAAGGCGCTGCACCGCCGACTCTCTTTGATTATCTGCCTGATGATGCTTTATTGATCATCGATGAAAGCCATGTGATGGTACCGCAGATTGGGGCGATGTATAAAGGTGATCGTTCACGTAAGGAAACCTTAGTGAATTATGGTTTCAGATTGCCATCCGCCTTAGATAACCGTCCATTGAAATTTGAAGAATGGGAGCGATTAGCACCACAAACAATATTTGTATCCGCCACACCGGCTAATTATGAGAAAGAACATTCAGGCGCGGTGGTCGAGCAGGTGGTGCGTCCGACCGGCTTGGTGGATCCCGAAGTTGAAATTCGACCTGTCGGTACTCAAGTCGATGACCTATTATCTGAAATTCATAAACGTGCGGCGGTGCATGAGCGGGTTCTAGTGACCACGCTAACCAAACGGATGTCAGAAGATTTAACCGATTACCTCAGTGAACATAATGTCAAAGTCCGTTATCTACATTCCGATATTGATACGGTCGAACGGGTAGAGATTTTGCGTGATCTTCGTTTGGGCGTATTTGACGTGCTTGTCGGCATCAACTTGCTTCGTGAGGGCTTAGATCTTCCTGAGGTATCACTTGTGGCTATTTTAGATGCCGATAAAGAGGGGTTCTTACGATCAGAGCGCTCATTGATTCAAACCATCGGCCGTGCCGCCCGAAACCTCAATGGCCGAGCCATTCTATATGCCGATAAAATAACGGGCTCAATGCAGCGAGCCCTAGACGAAACCGACCGTCGTCGTGAAAAACAACTGGCACATAATAAAGAACATGGCATCACCCCACAGGGCATCAAAAAAGCCATTCGCATGGGCATGGATGATGGTGGATATGACAACAAGAAGAATAGAGAGCATATTGCCGAAGTCGCTGAAGAACAGGCTAAATACGCAGCACTCACACCCAAGCAACTCGCTAAACGTATCCAGCAAATGGAACAAGCGATGTATCGTCACGCTCAAAATCTGGAATTTGAAGAAGCCGGCAAAATGCGTGATGAAATCCAACATCTGCGTGCCGTCGCATTAGGGCCAGAAGCAGGATAATTGCTTGCGTTAAAAATATAGCGCTGTATAATTCCCTCGCTTAACGGCAGGCGCGTAGCTCAGTTGGTTAGAGCACTACCTTGACATGGTAGGGGTCGGTGGTTCGAATCCACTCGTGCCTACCAAATTTTATTTGGTAGTAGGGTGGTGAAAACCACTTGTTCGACAAATTTGTCAGGGCAAGCAATATTCCTGACATTGCTTTTGCATACACTCCATCCATAGAGATAAACAATTTAGAATTGTGCGAAGCACAACCCGCAGGGTGAAGGGCCGAACGCTCTGAATAATCCACTCGTGTCTATCAGTTAAAATCTATATATTAATGCCTTCTAATCGGTTAGCTCCTTGGAAATAATCAAACACTTCCTCTTGCATTGGATGGCTTATGTTATTAGTTGTCCCAACTGAAATCTGAAAGTAATTAGCATCTAAATTTAAATGCTATACATTTTGTGTTAATGTTTTAGAGGGGCTATCTCAGTTTTTTTGGAGGATCGTAGTCAGATTTACTAATATGTTAAAACCGTTGGTATTTTTCTTATTTTCACTCAGTGCTGCATTGTTCTCAAGTAAAATTCTACAGGCAGAGCAATTGATTTTTGGTGTTTATGCTAACGATAATCCTCGGCAGATTGTGGAACAACTTAGACCTACACTCAACGAGCTAGAAAAAAACCTTAGTATTATTGCTGGTCGTGATATCACTATCAAGATGGATGTTTCTAGCTCCTACCACGATGCCATCAACCAACTCGTCAGTGGCCGAGTCGATTTTTCCCGTTTTGGCGTTGCTTCTTATCTCATCGCCCAGCAAAAAAATATGAACTTACGCTTACTCGCGATAGAAAAAAAGAAAGATCAAGAGTTTTTTTATGGCATCATTTGTGTCAATGCGAAAAGTGACATTCAAACTCTCGGTGAGCTGACCGGGCGCTCCTTTGCTTTTGGTGATATGTCTTCGACCATTGGTCGTTACATGGCTCAATCGACACTGTTGCAAGCGGGTGTTTATGGCAAAAACTTGAGTCATTACGACTATCTCAAACGCCATGATAAGGTAGGTATGGCTGTAGCTGATGGCACTTATGATGCGGGCGCAATAAAAGAAAGTACTTTTAAAAGTTTAGTTAAAAACGGGTACGCTCTGCGTTCAATTAAACGTATGCAAGTACCAACAAAGCCTTGGATTGCCAGTGATAGATTAAGCCAAGAAAACTTTGACCTAGTGCAAAATGCTTTATTGGCTATTCTCAGCGGACAACAATCATATTACTTGCCCAGCAACCCAGTCGAACATTTTAAATCCGTTACACGAGCAATTACGTTGAGCAAGGACTTTTAATTAATCGTGGAAAAGTGGGAGCAACGTAGCCTAATTACCTTCACTCGCCTGTGGAAGCAAGTAGCCGCACTCTTAATTACGTTCATTATTCTAATATTCTCCGTTAGTTTTAGTTTTACCTCATTAACTGAAGTCAATTATCGCGCCAAACTCACGGATACCAGAAATTCTCTGGTGCTCGAACTCATTGAACAACTCTCCATTGAGGCATTGATTATTGAAGATAGTATCAGCTTGCGATCTAATTTAAACAATCTTATCCGGAGTTTACCAGAGATTTTATTCGTCGAGATTAAGAATGAAAATGGAGAGATTATTGCCAGTGTGTCTCGGCTGCTACTTGATAATAATAAACAGTTGATAAGTATCAGTAACTCAATCAAGTTTGAAGAAGAGCTCTTTGGTTATATCCACTTTAAGCGTGACCCTAGCCAAGATGTTATTGGATTAGCTCATCCCTTGAGCCAACTCCACTGGAACTACGTTGTTTTCAGTTCAATAATTCTAATTTTGACGCTAATTTTCCTGTATTTTAGCTTAAGGCCTTTATTTTTGAAGTCGATTAACGACTCAATGCATGATTCACTTACCAACATTCCCAACCGCAAGATGTTCGACGAAGTGGCTAATGTTCAGGTGGCCTATGCTAAACGTAACCGGATCAATATTGGATTAATCTTAATAGACATCGATTTTTTCAAGCAATTTAATGACAACTACGGACATAGCAAGGGCGACGAATGTCTGAAACAAGTTGCTCGATCCCTGATGTCGTCTGCTGAAAGAGAAAGTGATGTGGTTGCCCGCGTGGGTGGTGAAGAATTTGCTATCTTCATTTCTGGCAATGATTGTGATGTAAAAACTCTTGCCGAAAAGTGTCGACGTAATATTGAGAAACTTGCACAGCCTCATCAGTTTTCTGCCTGTGCCAATGTTATCACTATCAGTGCTGGCTTTGTTGAATGCGTTTCTTCTCCACATCTAAAGCTTAGTGAGCTATACGCTAGAGCCGATAAAGCCCTTTATCGAGCCAAAGGTAATAGCCGTAACAGTATCAGTCAATAACACTCCAATAATCATGTTCCAGACGCCACATAACAGCCAAAAATTGAATGCTAGTTCTCAACGACGAAATAAATGATGTTTTACAATAAAAAAAATAAACGGGTCTCCTTCTCTAGCATCTGAGGTGGTCCTAGCGACTTACTGTAGTCGGCTACATACCGAGACAAATATCGGGGGGCAATGCTTTGATTACTGCTAGTAGCATATTGTGGCTCAGCCTGAACTAGATCTATGCGATCGTCCATAGCGGCCACAGTAGCTTTTTTAGCAACAACATTAGCTACGGTATTGGCGAGCATGATTACAACAAAGGTAAATGCAAATTTGCGTACAATAAAGGGCACAGGTTTATTTTAGGTAAAAATGAAAGTTGAACAGAACTATTTTCATTGTTTTGCTATGAGATATATATAGTGTATAGTACGCCGCTGCAACGGTTCACACGAGATTTGGTTTTTCTAGTGTTTACTTAATTTTATTTAAAAGCACTTGAGAAGTGCTTTTTTGGTTTTTACGGCCCTTTGTATCGGCCACAACCATGGAACATGACATGATTTCTATTACGCTCCCAGATGGCAGCCAACGCCAGTTTGAAAATCCCGTTACTATTTTTGATGTTGCCAGTGATATTGGTGCAGGCTTAGCGCGTGCAGCAGTGGCTGGCACAATTGATGGAGTGTTATCTGATACCTGCACATTAATTGAGCAAGATGCTGTTGTATCTATCATTACTGCCAGAGATGATGATGGCGTAGATATTATCCGTCACACAACCGCTCATTTATTTGGTCACGCAGTCAAACAGTTATTCCCAGAAACTAAGATGGTTATTGGTCCGGTTATTGATGAAGGTTTTTATTACGATGTTCATAGCGAGCACCGTTTTACTCCTGAAGACTTAATCACCATTCAAAAGCGGATGGAAGAGTTGGCTAAAACAGGTTATGACGTTGTTAAAAAGATGACGCCAAAATCTGAAGCTAGAGCTATGTTTGATGAGCGTGGTGAAGAATATAAAGTACGATTGATTGATGATATGGATGACTCTATTACAGACGTTGGTTTGTATCATCATGAAGAATACCTTGATATGTGTCGTGGTCCACATTTGCCGAATATGTCGTTTTGTAAGGCCTTTAAGCTGACTAAGCTGGCGGGTTCGTATTGGCGTGGTGATGCTAATAATGAAATGCTACAACGTATTTACGGTACTGCTTGGGCTGATAAAAAAGCATTAAAAGCATATTTTCATCGTATCGAAGAAGCAGAGAAACGTGATCATCGTAAAATTGCTAAAAACTTAGATTTATTTCATCTGCAAGAAGAAGCACCTGGCATGATCTTTTGGCATGACAATGGTTGGCGTATTTATCGCGAAGTAGAAAACTATATTCGTGATGTATTACAACAAAATGATTATCAAGAAGTACGTACCCCACAAGTAGTTGATCGTTCTTTATGGGAAAAGTCGGGTCACTGGGATAAGTTTGGTGACATGATTTTCACCACTGAAACAGAGAACCGTGATTACGCTATTAAACCGATGAACTGTCCGTGTCATGTGCAGATCTTTAATCAAGGTTTAAAAAGCTACCGTGATTTGCCTCTACGTATGGCTGAGTTTGGCTCATGTCACCGTAATGAGCCATCAGGCACCTTGCATGGTTTAATGAGACTGCGTGGCTTTACGCAAGATGATGCGCATATCTTTTGTACTGAAGACCAAATTCAAGCTGAAGTATCGACCTTTATTGATTTGTTACAAAATGTGTACGCAGACTTTGGCTTTAATGAAATCATCATTAAGTTATCAACGCGGCCTGAAAATAGAGTGGGCAGTGATGAGGTTTGGGACAAAGCAGAGCAGTCATTAGAAAAAGCATTGAATGCCAAAGGTTTGGATTGGGACCTGCAACTGGGTGAAGGGGCATTTTATGGCCCTAAAATTGAGTTCTCCTTAAAAGATTGCTTAGACCGTGTTTGGCAGTGCGGTACGATTCAAGTCGATTTCTCCATGCCGGATCGTTTAGATGCGACGTATATTGCGGATGATGGCAGCAAACAAGTGCCGGTGATGTTGCATCGCGCAATTCTTGGCTCACTAGAGCGCTTCATCGGAATATTGATTGAAGAATACGCTGGATCGTTCCCAACTTGGTTGGCTCCACGCCAAGTTGTGGTGATGGGAATCAGTCAAAATCAGTCAGAATATGCTCAAAAAGTGACTAAAGAATTGCAAGATAAAGGCATTAGAGCTGATATAGACTTGAGAAATGAGAAGATTGGCTTTAAAATACGCGAGCATACATTGCGCCGTGTTCCTTATTTAGTTGTTGTTGGGGAACGAGAAGCGCAGGAAAACGCCGTGGCAGTACGTACTCGCAAGGGGAAAGATTTAGGTGCAATGACACTTGATGACTTCGTTAACACCTTGAATGAAGACGTCGCTAGCCGCGGTCGAATTACTTTAGAGGATTAAAAAAATCGCTACTGATGATAAAAGGCTGAATGGAGAAATCACAGCCAGAGAAGTGCGCCTAACCGGCGCTGACGGTGAGCAAGTTGGAGTTGTTCCATTAGCGCAAGCTATGGCGCTCGCTGAAGAAGCGGATTTAGATTTGGTGGAGATATCTGCACAGGCATCGCCACCAGTTTGTCGTATCATGGATTACGGCAAGTATGTGTTTGAAGCTAATAAGCAAAAGCAAATTGCTAAGAAAAAGCAAAAACAGATACAAGTTAAGGAGATCAAATTTAGACCAGGGACAGAAGAAGGGGATTACCAGGTAAAACTACGCAACCTGACACGTTTCCTTGAAGAGGGTAATAAGACTAAAGTTAGTCTTCGATTCCGCGGCCGCGAAATGGCACATCAGGACTTAGGATTAAAGTTACTTGAACGAGTAGCTGAAGATCTAAAAGAACTGTCTGTTGTCGAACAGCGTCCTAAGAAAGAAGGCCGACAAATGATTATGGTTTTAGCACCTAGTAAAAAATAGACACATTAACAATATTTAACGAATGCGGAGTTCGAAATGTCAAAATTAAAAACACACAGAGGTGCTGCGAAGCGCTTCAAAGTCACCGGTAGTGGTAAGTTCAAACGTTCACAAGCGTTTACTAGTCATATCCTTACTAAGAAAAGCACTAAGCGGAAACGCCAGTTGCGAGCTACATTGATCGTTTGTAAAGCCGATCATCGTTCAGTTCGTAAAATGTTGCCAAATCTATAATTAAGGAGTTATCTCATGCCTAGAGTTAAACGCGGTGTAACCGCCCATGCCCGTCACAAAAAAGTAATCAAGCAAGCTAAAGGTTATAGTGGCCGTCGTAAAAACGTATATCGTGTTGCCGTACAAGCGGTAACTAAAGCGGGTCAATATGCATACCGTGATCGTCGTCAGAAGAAACGTACTTTCCGTACTTTATGGATTGCACGTATCAATGCTGGTGCACGTGAATGTGGTTTGTCATACAGCCGCTTGATTGATGGACTGAAAAAAGCTGCGATTGAAATCGATCGTAAAGTGCTTGCTGATTTAGCCATGAATGACAATGCTGCATTTGTAGTTATTGCTGAAAAGGCCAAAGCTGCACTAGCAGAGTAAAAACATCTGCCGTTTAGTTAGACGGTAGTTGTACTGATAGCAGAAGGGGTCGATAAACTCGACCCCTTTTTTGTTTCTGGAAAATTCCTCAGGTGGGGGTAGTATGGCTGAACTGGATTCACAGTTACAGGCGCTAAATGACATAGTCGCAACAGCAAAAGAGGCTGTTGTCGCCGCTGAGCAAAGCGCGGTATTAGAAGCACTTCGTGTTGAATACCTTGGTAAAAAGGGCACAATTACCGCTTACCTTAAGCAATTAGGTAATGTCAGTGTTGATCAACGTCCAGTAATTGGTAAATCGGTAAACCTGGCCAAGCAAGAAGTTGCCGGTTTGATTGGAGAGCGAGCTAAGGTATTGGCCGAAGCTGCAATGAATGCAGCGTTAAAAGCTGAAACTGTTGATGTCAGTTTACCTGGTCGAGGTGAACAAACAGGTGGTTTGCATCCTGTTACCCGTACTTTGCAACGCATTGAACGTTATTTTCAACAAATTGGTTTTTCTGTTGCTGAAGGCCCCGAAATTGAAGACAGTACCCATAACTTTACTGCCTTAAATATCCCTGAACACCATCCTGCTCGTGCTATGCACGATACGTTTTATTTCAACGCTGAAATGTTATTACGTACGCATACCTCACCGGTACAAATTCGTGCGATGGAAGAGCAACAGCCACCGTTAAGGTTAATAGCCCCTGGTCGTGTTTATCGTTGTGATTCAGATTTAACGCATACGCCGATGTTCCATCAGGTAGAAGGTTTGATGGTGGATGAGAATGTTAGTTTTACTGATCTAAAAGGTATTTTATCTGACTTTTTACAGGCCTTTTTTGAAAAAGACCTGAAGGTACGATTCCGTCCCTCATACTTCCCCTTTACTGAACCGTCAGCGGAAGCGGATATTGAATGTGTAATGTGTGATGGCAAAGGCTGTCGAGTGTGTAGTCATACCGGTTGGATTGAAATTTTAGGCTGTGGCATGGTGCATCCAAAGGTATTTGAGCACGTCAATATCGATAGTGAAAAATACTTGGGTCTAGCCTTTGGTCTAGGTGTCGAACGTATGGCGATGTTGCGTTATGGCGTGAATGACTTACGAATGTTCTTTGACAATGACCTGCGTTTCTTACGTCAGTTCAATTAATCTTGAGATAGTTTGCAATGAAGTTTAGCGAAAAATGGTTACGTGAATGGGTTAACCCTGATCTTGATAGCACTGCACTAGTCGAAAAACTAACTCAAGCAGGGTTGGAAGTTGATGCAATTGAGCCTGTCGCAGGTGAATTTAAAGGTGTAGTAGTCGGACAAGTATTGTCCGTTGATGCCCATCCCGATGCAGATAAATTACGTCTCTGTCAGGTTGATGTGGCCGCTGATGAACCTTTGTCTATTGTTTGTGGTGCCGCTAATGTGCGTCAGGGTTTAAAAATACCAGTTGCTGTTATTGGCTCAGTATTGCCGGGAAATTTCAAAATTAAAAAAGCCAAACTTCGCGGTGTTGAGTCATTTGGCATGTTGTGCTCAGAAAAAGAGCTGGGTTTAGCGGAAAGTGCAGATGGTTTGATGGAGTTGGTCGAGGATGCACCTGTTGGTAGCAATATCCGTGATTATCTCAACTTAGATGATGTCTCGATTGACGTTGATTTAACACCCAATAGAAGTGATTGTTTAGGCGTGGCTGGTATTGCTCGTGAAGTGGGTGTATTGACCGGTTGTGATGTTACTTCCTTGACACAAGATGCAATTACCGAACAAAGCCAAAAAACAGTAGCTGTACAAGTAGAAGATACTCAAGCTTGCCCACGTTATTTGGGTCGAGTTATTGAAAATATTGATGTTAATGCGCTTACTCCTGTGTGGATGCAAGAAAAATTGCGCCGCAGCGGTTTGCGTAGTATTAGTCCTGTTGTCGATGTGACCAACTATGTGATGTTGGAGCTTGGCCAGCCGATGCATGCATTTGATTTATGCAAGCTTAATGGTGATATTACTGTTAGAGCTGCAAAACAAGGTGAGCTCTTAACCTTGTTGGATAGCCAAGAAATCACTGTTAATGACAATACATTGCTTATCACGGATCAATCTGGACCTTTAGCTTTAGCCGGTATTATGGGTGGGCAGGATTCAAGTGTTGATAACCAAACTAAAGATTTATTTTTAGAAGCGGCGTTTTTTAGCCCGACGAGCATTGCAGGACGAGCCCGTAGTTACGGTCTACATACTGACTCGTCCCATCGTTTTGAGCGTGGCGTTGATCCAGAACTAGCTAAAGTAGCAATGGACCGTGCGACTTCTTTATTATTATCAATCGTAGGTGGTGATGCCGGAGCAATTACTGAAGTTACTACTGAAGCTGATATGCCTCAAAAGCAAACGATTAATTTACGTGCAGCTCGAATCAAACGTGTATTAGGCATTGCGATTGAAGCTGAGCAGGTTGAAGAACAACTCACCCGTTTAGGCTTAACCGTTGAATCAGCAGAAGATGGCTGGAATGTTACCGTGCCTAGTTTTCGTTTTGATTTATCGATTGAAGTTGATCTAATTGAAGAGTTAGGTCGGTTGTATGGTTATGATTTATTGCCAAATACACGTCCGCAAGGCACCGTGTTAACAACCAATATATCTGAACATACCTTAGCAACAGAACGACTACAGAATTTATTGGTTGATCGAGGCTATCAAGAAGCAATTACCTATAGTTTTGTTGATCCAACAATTCATCAGCATTTCTTGTTAGAAGGGATGACGCCGATCACCTTGGCAAATCCAATTTCTGCTGATTTATCAGAAATGCGCACTTCTTTATGGCCGGGCTTAATTCAAGCATTGGTCTATAACTTGAATCGCCAACATGAGCGTGTACGTTTATTTGAAGTGGGCCGGATTTATATTGGTACCACCGATAATATAAAACAGCATCGCCAGATTGGTGGGGTAGTGTGTGGTAGTCGTTATGATGAGCAATGGTCAGAGAAACAACGTCCAGTTGACTTTTTCGATGCCAAGGCTGATGTTGAAGAGTTATTGAGTTTTTCAGGTGGTGATATAAGCTTTGTTGCAGAGCAGCATTCCAGCTTACATCCTGGGCAATCAGCGCGTATATATAAAGATGGTCAAGCCATTGGCTGGTTGGGTGCTTTGCATCCTCGTTTAAACAAGCCTTTAGGTTTTGATGGCAAAGTTTATGTGTTCGAACTTGCACTAACAGCGACGTTAGCAGCACAAGTTCCGAGCTTTGAACCTTTGTCTCGTTTCCCTGCAAATCGTCGTGATCTAGCATTGTTAGTTGACAAAAATATTACAGCGGGTGAAATTGAGCGTTGCCTGAATAGCATTGAATCTGATATTCTTAAGTCAATTCAACTATTTGACGTCTATACTGGAGATGGAGTCGAGCTTGGTAAGAAGAGTATTGCCATCGCTTTCCATATCCAACATGGTGAACGCACACTTACTGATGAAGAAGTGGAAGCGTTGATGTTAACGATTACGCAAACGCTAGAACAAGAATTAAAAGCGGTTATCCGATCGTAATATTATATAAGAAATAAAAGATTCTATAGAGGTATACATGGCATTAACAAAGGCCGACATGACGGAACAACTTTATGATGAGTTGGGATTTAATAAGCGTGAAGCCAAAGAGCTTGTAGAAATGTTCTTTGAAGAAATCCGTACCGCATTAGAAATTGGTGAACAAGTAAAGTTATCAGGTTTTGGTAACTTTGAGTTACGTGATAAAAGCGAACGTCCTGGTCGAAACCCAAAAACGGGTGAAGAGATCCCTATTTCTGCGCGTCGGGTGGTTACATTTCGCCCAGGCCAGAAGTTAAAAACGAGGGTGGATAATTATGCTCGAAGCAAGCAATAACAACGAATTACCAGTCATTCCAGGTAAACGCTATTTCACCATCGGTGAAGTAAGCGAGTTATGTGGGGTCAAACCACATGTTTTGCGTTACTGGGAACAGGAATTCACTCAACTTAAACCAGTCAAACGCCGCGGTAATAGACGTTACTATCAGCGCCATGATGTGGTATTAATCCGTGAAATTCGTGGGTTATTATATGAACAAGGTTTCACTATTGGCGGCGCTCGCCAACGTCTTGAGACTGATTCGAAGCCTGAAGCATCAGCAGAAAGTAAAAAACAACTGATTAAAGAGTTGCTGACAGAGTTAGAAGATATTCGAACTCTACTCGTTTAAATCTATACTAAGTTTACTCTGCATCTGTTTTTATTCAGGTGCGAACTCGTCGGGGCATGGCGCAGTCTGGTAGCGCACTTGCCTGGGGGGCAAGGGGTCGAAGGTTCGAATCCTTCTGTTCCGACCAATTAAATATCTATGACCATCTAGTTAGTAACAAAATAAATTTCTGTTCTTTCTATTACAGTGGTTAATTTGCAATGCAAAAAATTGCTTTAGATAAATTCCTTATAGACCATCAATTACCTCTCCATTATTCTCATACTATTGAAGACTGGTTTTCTTCACTAGCAGAAAAAATTTCCAAGCAACAACAGCAAACAGCAAACACCTTAGTGCTTGGAATTAATGGTGCACAAGGATCGGGTAAAAGCACCCTAGCTAAGTTATTAGTGCAGATATTTGACCAAGACTTTGCGTTAACAGCCGTTGTATTGTCTTTGGATGATTTTTACTACACTGGCCAAGAACGAAAGCACTTGGCGAAAACTATTCACCCGCTATTAAATACACGTGGCGTACCAGGAACACATGATATCCCTCTAGCTATCAATACTGTGCAACGACTTTCTACAGCAGAAGACATTTGTTGTATGCCACGATTTAATAAAGTCACTGATGACCGATATGCAGAAACGGAATGGGATACGATATCAGGTCATGTCGATATTATAATTGTCGAGGGTTGGTGTTTAGGGGCTCAAGCACAACATCCAGACGAGTTAGTAATGCCTATTAACGATCTGGAAGCGAAAGAAGATAGTGAGAAAATATGGCGAAGTTATGTAAATAACCAATTGAAAGTGCTTTACCCAGCTTTATTTTCATATATTGATGTTTGGATAATGCTGAAGGCGCCATCGTTCGAGTGCATTTATAAGTGGCGCTTGGAACAAGAAACGAAGCTTCGTGCGACAATCGCTCAGTCGCCGTATAGTGAAAAACAAAATCAAAATTTAATGACAGAAAAAGACATTGCTCGATTTATTAAATTCTATCAACGTATTACTGAGCATATGTTAAAAACCTTGCCTGAAAAAGTAGACTACCTATTTGAATTGAATCAACAGCGTGAGATTCAAAGGCTTATTGATAATACTCATATCGACTAAACGGTATCTGTAAGCTAGTGATTAGCGTGAGATGGGAAACTCAACCCAAAATGTACTACCCACGCCGACTTCACTGCTAAAACCTATTGTACCGTTCATGATTTCGGTTAAGTTCTTGGCTATAGTTAGTCCTACACCTGCACCAGCGATAGTGGAGTTACTCTGTGATAAGCGCTCAAATGGCTGAAAAATAAGGTCAAAGTCTACTTTTTCAATCCCTGGGCCATCATCAGCTATTGTTATACGAACAGAACTGTCATCTTCAGATGACACATTAATATCGACTCTACCGTTGTTATGGTTGTAAATAATGGCATTGTTTAAAATGGCAAGCAGAACTTCATTGACTAGATGTGGATCAACGTTAATTTTTGGACAGTTCAGCATGATTGAGCACTTCATTTTCACCGACATAAGCTCTGCGACTTTTGAGGTGGAATCGAGAGCATTACTTAAAATTACTTGCACTTCATGTCCGGCAATAGTTGATTGAAGTTCATGTTTATCGAGGTCCGTCAGGATCAGGATCTTTTCAACCATCGTTAATAATATTTTTCCACCTTCAGAAATGCTTTGAAGACATTCTTTTTGTTCATCATCTAACTTTGTTTTTTCGAGTACCTGCGTATACCCTAGAATAAAGTTTAATGGCGTATTAAATTCGTGACTCATTGATGACAGGAAGGCTGATTTTGCTTGGCTAGCTGCCAATGCTTTTTGTTGCTCAAGTTGGATTTGTTGACGCTGCTGTTCTAACTCAACCACCACTTTAGAAAATGTATCGACGGCACTCTCGACTTGTTCTATTGATGATGTTTGTTTGGCATCATCCATAGGTTTTTGGCCTGAGACTATATTTGCAGTATGTAATAGGGATTTGTGAATATAGTCGAGCGCCGTAATGGTGTGTTTTGACACACGAAAACTAATATAAAAAAGTAATCCAGTAAACAGTAATACCCCCAGCCAAACATTGGTATAGAGTTTATTGTATTTATTTAACTGAAAATCCATAGATGTTTGAATGCTAGAAAACACGATGGAACGTACGGAAAGCAGTGCCTTATTAACTTTGATATGCCCGTTTACTGTCGACAGTGATAGGGAGGCGGCTTTATTCAAATCAACCGAGGCAATTTCAACAGCTGATCGCACGACGATGTTGTATTCAGAAAAGGCTTCATTCATATCTATGATGGCAAGAGAGAGTTGAGTCAGCTCTTGTTCATAAATATCACGGTCATTGTCGACAATCTCATAAATGATGCCCTCAACATCGACAAGCAAGTTATTGAGGTGGTCTCGAGTTTGATCCAGTTCGTCAATTATTTTTATGCCGTTGTCGTAAATGTCTTCTTCACTAGCCCCTATTTCTGCCGATAATACTGTTTGTAGAAGGTTTTCTTGTAGGCGATTAAATTGTTCGATGGTTTGTTCAGTGGCCTTACCTATTTCCTGATGGTGATAGTTAACATCTTGCCAGAATTTTTTATGAGCATTACCCACGTAGACAAAAACGGATGACAAGATGGCTAAGATAATAAGTAAACCAAGTGGACCAATATAGAATCGTTGTTTTAGGCCGATTTTATTAAATATAGAGAATGGGCTAGAACGTTTATTCATGAATGTAGTGTTTCCAATCTTGTGGACTAATGTGGGCGACTAATTCTGGTTGGTTTTCAACCGTTAATATATAAATCAACATAGCACCTTCTGGTTTAGGCCAATCACCGATAGCATCCCGTATATTTGAACTATGTCCAATAATAACGGTATTGTTTTTCCCCTCAGGTTGAGAATGTAACAGCTCTATAAGCCGTGAGGACCTTTTCTCCCGATCTTGTTGTTGAGTACCATATGAGGATGCTAGCAAGTTATCTGCTTCAGTACGCCCAAACGCTAACCTTGCAGTATCGATTGCCCTACAGTATGGACTACTTACAATGAGTCCAAGAGGAATATTCAGATTTTTAAATGCCTGACCGATTAAGGTTGCCTGTTGTCGGCCTAAATCAGATAAGGGACGTTGTAGGTCACAGTTGTTAAGATCTACAGGGAAAGCGCCATGCTTATCATGATCAGTTTCTGTGTGACGAAAGTAAATGATATAACCGCCACGTTGCAATGACTCAATCAGTTCATCATTAAGTTGGGACCAGCGTTGTTCTGCTACCGAGCTGTCTATGAAGGAGATAAAAATAAGTAAAAATAGGCATATGGTCTTCCTTGTTTTTATCATTTCCAATGCTCCATCGAATTTCTTTTGGATAAAAACTAACAAAATATACTTGAGGCTGTATTAAGGTGACTATACTAAAAAATACTCATCTTCGCTTTAGTAATTATCTATCTTTAATATAAAGTAATGAAGTCATAAATTGTCGTATAATTTCAGTGTAAGAGGGTGCAGTTAATACGTTACGCGAAGAACAAAGGATTAGGTATTTTTCATGCGATATAACCATTTAGGAAATTCAGGCATTCAAGTCAGCGGCATTTGTTTAGGCACCATGACCTTTGGTGAGCAGAACAGTGAAGAAGAAGCACATCATCAATTGGATTGTGCGGTTGAACATGGCATTAACTTTATTGATACAGCCGAGTTATATGCCATTCCTCCCAAAGCAGAAACCTATGGCAGAACAGAAGAAATCATAGGTTCGTGGTTGGCTAAAAATAACAACCGAGAAGCCGTTGTTCTTGCCAGCAAAATCGCTGGCCCTGGGGCTGACTGGGTTTCTCATATTCGAGGTGGTAAAACACGGTTTAATGCAGAACACATACCTCAAGCATTAGATGCGAGTTTAAAACGTTTGCAAACCGATTATCTCGATCTGTATCAGTTACATTGGCCTGAACGCCAAACAAATTATTTTGGTCGCTTGGGTTATCAACATCCAGATACTGAAGAGTCATTAACACCTATTAGACATGTATTAGAAGCGCTCGAAACACAGGTGAAGGCAGGGAAGATACGTGCTATTGGCTTATCTAATGAAACACCATGGGGGTTGATGCAGTTTTTAAGCATAGCCAAAGAATATGACTTGCCTAAAATAGTATCAGTGCAAAATCCATATAGCTTAATTAATCGTAGTTATGAAGTGGGTTGTGCAGAAATATCTCATCGTGAAGATGTGGGCCTGCTAGCCTATTCACCATTAGGTTTTGGCGTGTTAACTGGAAAGTATCTTAACGGTGCACGGCCTGATAATGCACGAATTACTCTGTGGCCGGATTATGCTCGATATCTTAATACCGAAGCAGTAGCTGCTACCGAGGCCTATGTAGAATTGGCTCGTGATAATGACTTAGATCCGACTCAAATGGCATTAGCCTATGTAAGTAGCCGACCATTTGTGACGTCAACCATTATTGGTGCCACAACAATGGCACAACTCAAAACTAATATCACCAGCATAAACTTACAACTAGATGAAAGTATAATTTCGGCGATCGATCATATTCATGTGCAGTATCCCAATCCCGCACCATAATATTTAGCAAACTGCATTTTGTAATAAAATTGTAAAAAACTTTGTTAAAGTTTCTAGTTTTTAAGCCGATATAATATTGGTTTTTTGTCATAAATTAGTGAAATATATTTCTTTAAAATAAGCGCTAGCAATGTAGCAAACTTACTGTATACTTCAGTCTTAAGGCCCACACCCCGCCTGAAAATTAAAATAATATGGATAACTTAAGGGAATGTTTGTGGGTCAAAAGAGTCAAGAAACTGTTGTTGTTGGAATATCTAATCCATGCCATCTCCCGTACCTTCAATACGGTGAAGATCTGTTAAAGTTAGGCTATCAACTGACCCATTGTGCGAATGATGAGTGGAGTGATAAAAGCCTTGATATTTGCATCTTATCTTTAGAACAAGTTCAATCGCCTCCTCCTGCGGTAATAAGCAACCTCCAAACCCATGATATTCCATTTATCATCAGTTTAAATGATGAGTCACCAATGGAAAATTTAACCGGCCACTTGCAACAAGCCGTCGGCTTTTTGTTTGGTGAGCCGACGTTAAATCAGTTGGCATTAGAAATTGAAGTGGGCCTGCATATACATCGTGAAAGAACGGTACATTCACGAAGAGTGGAGCGCGTGTCGACCAAAATTCAAAACAATCGTGATATTGGTGTTGCCACAGGCTTGTTAATGGCTCAAACCCATCTTAGTGCATTAGAAGTATTTGCCGTGATGAAAAGGTTTAGTCGAAATGGCCGAGTCAGAATAGCCGCTGTTGCCAGAGAAATAATCAACTTGTTTGAGCAGCAGCATCCAGACTTATCTAACGAAATAAAGATAAATGATCTACATGCATGGTTATTGTTGCAGCTAAAGAACTGGTCTGAAAAAGATAGTAAAACAGAGTCGTAATGAAGGTGGAAGTTAGTAATAGGTAACTAAACAGGGGGAAGAATGGATTCTCCTGACAGGTATAGATTATGTGTCAAAAAGCGTTAGTTCTGCAGACTTATCAGCCGACAGGCTCTGTCATTGAAACTTTTTTGACTGAATGCAGCGATATCATTTTTAACTATGAACAGAATTTAGCTGATGTTATTCAACAATTAATTTCATGTCGATACGATTATATTATTTGTTGTGAGCACCTGCCTGATGACACGTTAAGCTCGCTGGAACAATTGAAGCAAGCACATGACATTCCTTTTGATACGCGCATCCTTGCTTTTTCATACGAGCTAGAACGTAGCCATAAGGAACAAGCCCTCGCGCTTGGTGTTATCGACTTTCACGATATAAATCATATTGAAAATTATGCTGATTTTTTTCAACAAGGTGAATTGGTCAGCTCTGGAACTATTTTGTTAGTTGAAGAGAATGAAGATGATGCAACGTTATTAACTTCATTACTTGAACAAAGAGGCCATATTGTTAATTGCTTTACTAATATTGAGTTGGCGTACATTGCTGTAAAACAGCTCCATTATGATTTACTGGTTACGGACTTGTTTTCATTAAGCAAGTATTTAAATAAAAACCAATTGATTAGCACGATAAATACGGTTGTGCTTTCAAATCATAATAAACCAGAGATGTTGGTAGATCTACTTCAACTTGGTGTGGCGGATGTTATCAATAAACCCATTGTTCCTGAGTCTTTGTTATTACGTATAGAGCGTATTTTAAAAACTAAGCAAAGTCACCGTGATGAATTGAAACATAAAACCCAACATTTATTAGAGCTGTCGACCAAAGATGCCTTAACGAGCGCTTATAACCGCCGGTATCTTGAAGATGTGATCGCCCAACGAATTAATTTTCTTAAACGACATGATGAACCGTTTAGTGTCTTGGTTTTGGATATCGATAATTTTAAACAAATTAACGATACACAGGGTCATCAAGCGGGTGATAAATTACTAGTTCAATTAGTTAGCCTTATTCAATATCACATTCGTAATATAGATTGTATTTGCCGTTATGGTGGTGAAGAATTCGTGATTGTCTTAGCGGGCTGTGCGGTGGAATCTGCGATGATTAAAGCTGAGAAGATCCGTGAACATGTTGAAACTACGGGAATGACAATCAGCATAGGGGTTGCAGTTTTTACTGATGCTTCGCAAACTTTATTGGTAGATGAGCATATCAACGTAGCCGACTTGGCTATGTATCAAGCAAAAAAAGCAGGTAAAAACAAAGTGGTTTTATATTCGCGAGATTAAGATGTCACGATATTCGCTACGAACATACAAGTAAGATGCTGAAATAGCTAATAATATGTGCGATTATCCAAGTTGTTGTGAAATAGCCAAAGGTAGCGTAGCCTGAAAGTAAGGATGACATACTTGAGGGTGCTTAATCATGAAGTTACTCAGTATATTTACGCTCATTTTCTGGGTTTTTACTAGCTCAGTTTTAGCGGATGATACGCAAGGAAAACAGGCTTTTGTCTTAGAGCTTGATGGCGTCATTAGTCCCGCCACAGCCGATTATTTTGAGCGCTCCTTAGAAAAAGCTGATCAGGCGAATACCGAACTTATCTTAGTCAAAATGGATACGCCGGGTGGATTAGATCTATCCATGCGAAAAATCATCAAACAGATCATTGCAGCTCCCGTTCCCATCATTACTTATGTCACCCCCAGTGGCTCACGTGCAGCAAGTGCAGGTACCTATATTCTTTATGCGAGTCATATTGCCGCAATGGCACCGGCCACTAATCTAGGTGCCGCCACACCCGTACAGATCGTTCCTTCAATAGGGCCGAAGCCGGGCAAAGATAATCCCTTGGCAGAAGAAGAGACAGAAAACGAATCAGAACCGGTAGATTTGGATCATGCTGATGCGATGACAAAAAAAATTGTGAATGATGCTGTTGCGTATATTCGTGGTTTAGCAAAATTAAGAGGGCGTAACGAAGAGTGGGCTGAGCAAGCGGTGTTAGAAGGGGTAAGTTTAACGGCGGAAGATGCCTTAGAAATAAATGTGATTGATATTATTGCTGTTAGTCAGAGTGATCTATTTGAGCAGATCAATGGCCGCACAGTTAGTGTGTTGGGTAATGACCGAACAATCAATACCTCTGGTCTGGTGCTGACTGAAATTAAGCCCGATTGGCGTAACAAACTTTTAGCGGTGATTACCAATCCCAATATCGCCTATATTTTAATGTTGATCGGTATCTATGGATTAATTTTTGAATTCTCGAATCCAGGGGCAATTTTGCCCGGTACCGTTGGTTCTATTTGCCTATTGCTGGCCTTATTTTCCTTCCAAGTGTTACCCATTAATTATGCAGGGCTCGCGTTGATCATACTGGGTATTGCTTTGATGACGGCCGAGGCATTTCAGCCGAGTTTTGGCATATTAGGTTTGGGAGGTATGGTGGCCTTTGTTGCCGGTTCGGTCATTTTAATTGATACGGATATACCCGGTTATGGCATTAACCTAGGTATTATTGCCGGCTTTGCGGTGACTACGGCTGCCTTTTTCATTCTAGCGCTAGGTTTAGTTGTTAAAGCCCGGCGTAAACCTGTCGTTTCAGGTCAAGAACAAATGATCGGTGCAGCCTGTGTTGCGATGGATGATTTTGACCACCAGGGCCGTGTTTTTGTTCATAGTGAGGTATGGAAAGCACGAACCGATATACCGATGAAAAAAGGCGATAAAGCCAAGGTGAAAACAATACGTGGTTTGGTTTTAGATGTGATACCGGATATCAAATAAGGAGAAACTGCTATGCCCTTAACTTTTCTATCAGTGTTGGTACTTACGTTATTAGTTTTAATTTTTAGTGCAATACGGATCTTGCGAGAATATGAACGTGGAGTTGTCTTTCTTCTCGGTCGTTTTTACCGAGTAAAAGGGCCGGGTTTCATTATTATTATTCCCTTTATCCAGCAAATGGAACGTGTCGATTTACGCACTATCGTCATGGATGTACCTACACAAGATGTGATCTCTCGAGATAACGTATCAGTAAAAGTTAATGCAGTAGTCTATTTTCGAGTGCTCGATCCGGAAAAAGCCATTATTCAGGTTGAGCACTTTTACGATGCCATTAGCCAACTGGCGCAGACAACATTACGCTCAGTATTAGGTCAACATGAATTAGATGAAATGTTAGCTGAACGCGACAAACTCAATGTCGATATTCAAACATTGTTAGATGCTCAAACAGACGCTTGGGGCATTAAGGTCGCCAATGTTGAAATCAAACATGTCGATCTAGACGAAAGCATGATTAGGGCAATTGCCAAACAAGCCGAAGCAGAACGCTCACGACGAGCTAAAGTGATTCATGCTGAGGGTGAACTGCAAGCCTCTGAAAAATTGCTATTAGCCGCTCAGGTTTTGGCTAAACAACCACAGGCTTTGCAGCTTAGATATATGCAAACATTAACGGAAATTGCCGGTGACAAGTCATCCACTATCGTATTCCCACTGCCGATGGATATGCTGAATACACTTAAGGAAGTCTTGAAGAAGTAGACTCGGTTGATGATACCGATAGCAGAAATTCAGTTAGATAACTGGGCGTTTAAGTGATCTACCACCTCAGCCCAATCGGAATCTTCAGTCAAACATTCTTGAATGAACTCGGCCTGAGCAGCAGTCCAAAAGTGAGCTTGGGCTAAACTCTCATTGCCTTGGATGTGATGGGTAGCAATAAACTCATCGATATCGGATTCAGTATTGCTCAGGCCCAGTTGAAGAAATAAATTCCCCATCGTGTGCATTGATGTATCCATGGTGATTCCCCTAAATAATAGTGGTGATTCAGAGTCTACAGAAACAACTATTTAAGCAATATTAGTATAGCGCGATTCCTTTTTTATCACATTGTTTGACAAGTTGCTTGAGTGATTCTTCTTTGGGGTAAATTGCATTGCCTTTTCTAGCGAAGGAACAGGCTTGTATATGCTGTTTAAGGGATAGATATGATTCCATACCCAAGCGGAAATAGAGTATATGTGGATTATAAATTATTTCTTGTTCGGTCCATTCGGCAAAAATTTTCATATTACTGTCAATTTCATACTTCTTACTTGAATGAAATAATGAGGTCATCATCAGATCTAATACTAGTGATTTGAAATACGGATTTTGCTGTGCAATAGGGAATGGTTTATCAATGGGGGATTTCTTTAATAAATAGTTTTTAAATTCAGTAGAAGCGGCATAGCTGTGACTAAGAAATCCTATCGATGATATGGCTGCAATAATGGATATTATTCGAATTGATTTTGTGGCAGCCATTGAGAGTTTTAACTTGAATGCTTTTTTACTTGGCCATAAAGTCACTGCAAGTAGAAACAAAAAGACAAACCAATGCTGAGCCGAAATATAGAAGGGCAGTTCAACCTGTGTATGTAATGCAATTGGCATCAGTAACGCGGCATAAGCGTAACGTCGACTAGGCGGAAGTTTGGATAAGCTTAAAATGATACCGGTCACAACTAATAATAGACCTAGACCTGCAACAAGACCGCCTTCGACTAACCAGAAAATGGTTTCATTATGAGGATGGGAAACCCGTTGAGAGGGTAATACGGCATCAGGATGTTGTTGATAAAATGCAGGCTTTCCATATTGCCAAACGCGCACAAAACTGCCGATACCATGGCCAAATAGTGGTTTCTGTTTAATTAAATTCAGTGAAATATCATACATGCCCAGTCTTGCTGTACTTGAATAACCTGAGTTGATGGCGGTGGCTTTTTCCAGAACACTGGTTAGCCCACGTTTATTCTCGACAAGGTTTGCTGAGCTGATAGCCAGCAGCAGGGCAACGAATATTAGAGGCCAACGTTTTTTATCCGTTTTTACAAATTGCCAGCGGCTGCTTAGCAATAAAGGCAGGGCTAGTAAAAAACCTAAAGCGCCCACACGTGAGCCCGAATAACTCACAATAAAAGCACTTAAGCTGATAATTGTAACTACACTGATAAAACGCCAATAATGACCATGACGAATAAAGGGCCGTGTGACTAACCATAAACCAACGATGATGATAGTGACTTGAAAGCTGGCTTGATTATTAATTTGTTGAAATAAGCCTGTAGGAACACCACTCGGGTTGACGGGTAACCATGACGGCATGTTTTTAACTAAGATGATTTGAGTTAAACCTACGAGGGCATGTAGAAGGCCAGAAAACAGCAAAATAAATAATAGACGATCAAGTTGTATTTGTTTCAAACGATGCTGGAACAAACCAAACAAAAACAATAAACCGCCCCAAATATAGAGCAACCTAAAAAACCAATGAGTCGCGATTTCAACGCCTGCTAATACACCGCTGCACCACACAAGAACAGGGAAGCTTAAGATATAAAGATAAAATCTCGGTAGATATAAAAATTGGCTGAAAGTGAGTTTGTATAATGAATAGAAAGCAATAATACTGGCCACGGACCAAAGAATAATATTATGAGGAATTCGAAAACCGGTGCCGCCAATATTCGGGTGAAAGTAGAGTGGGGCCACCAACAATAACAGTGCCAGCATCCATTCTATAGGTCCTAAAGACCGCAGCTTGTTAAAATTCATAGTTAAGTCGATATTAAAATAGTGTTTGTATAGGCTACATCATCATTGCTCATGATAATAACAGCTCGTAGTTAAGTCAGAAATAGGGAGATAGTCCTTTGAATCTAAATTCTAGAGCACAGGATGTTTTTTTAATGCACTATGACCGCAGATAACTACTTTTTTGGATCCAAACTATGAGTCTACGAGGCTTAATTAACCTCCGAATCGTCTTGTCAGTCATTATCATTATGGTGCTTGGTGGCATGACTGCCGTATGGCAAGCTCGACAGTCAGTGGCAAAAGAAGTGCAATCATCGATAAATTTGGCACTACAGATGATCGAGTTTGGCTTTGCTCAAATGCCTGCGTCGAATCGCTATGGCAGTAATTGGCTGCCCCAGATATCGGCGTTACAACAAGTACGGCATATACAACTCTCTATTGCTGAAGAAGGTAAACCGCCCATCGAGTTATTTAACCAGCAACAGCCGGAGGACAATGAAGCCATACCGCCAAGCTGGTTTATCAATGCCGTCATGACCGATTATCTCACTGCCGACTATGAGATTAAGATGCCTAATGGTGGGGTGAAAACACTGTTAATCAAAGCGGATCCTATGGATGAAATTATTGAAGCCTGGGGAGAGTCCCAGGCTTTTTTTTGGTCAATCGTAGCGATGTTGATCGTCATATTTTTTGCGATAAACTTAGTCTTTCATTCGATGTTACAGGCCGTACAAAGTATTTTATCGGGTTTGCGGCAGGTCGAGTCGGGTGAATATGGTCTCGTCTTACCTACGTCTAAAATCAGCGAGTTTAACGCCATCTCATCAGAGATAAACGCCATGTCAGCAGCATTAAAAATGGCCGAAGAAAGCAATCAGGCTTTGGCGTTGCACACCATACAAATTCAAGAAACAGAACGACAGAATATGTCGCGAGAATTACATGATGAAATGGGACAGTCACTAACCGCGATCAAGGCGATGGCCGTTACCACCAAACAACCCAATGTCGATATTACTCTGGCGGCAGATTCGATTATTGAAGTCTGTAACCATTTAGCCGTCATAGTGCGGTCAATGATGCGTACCTTACATCCTTTAAGTTTGGCCGAGTTGGGCTTGGGGGCAACATTAACCGATTTGATTAATGAATGGCACCGCCGCCAACCAGATCTCGAGGTATTGTTGGACTATGATGAGGCCTTGGAAAAATTGGATAATAAAGTCGCCATCCATGTTTATCGCGTAGTACAGGAATGTTTGACCAATGTGGTTAGGCATGCTCAAGCCTCAACAGTAAAGGTGACGATTTCTTTCATTAATCAGTCACAGACAGAAAACCGGGTCGAGATCCTAGTTGCAGATGATGGCATAGGCGGTAAGGCAGATGCACAAGGTTTTGGCGTGCTTGGAATGCGCGAAAGAGTGGAAAGCTTAGGTGGGAAATTTGAGTTCAATTCGGAACTTGGTCACGGCGTACAAGTCCATGCATGGATGCCATTTATAGAGAACAATGACGAATATGAATAATATTAAAGTGTTACTGGTTGATGATCATGCCGTAGTGCGAGCCGGTTTTCGCATGCTACTGTCAGCACAAGATTTCATTGGTGAGATCTCAGATGTAGATCGTGGTGAAATGGTCACTCAGGAATATGCTAAATTTCAACCGGATGTGGTGGTCATGGACTTATCCATGCCCGGCATTGGTGGTTTAGAAGCCATTCGTCGGTTAATAAAACAAAATAACAATGCCATAGTATTGGTGTATAGCATCCATGATGAAGCGATCTATGTAGAGCGAGCCATGCAGGCTGGAGCGAAAGGATATGTCAGTAAAAATAGTGCCCCCGAGATTTTAGCTGAAGCCGTACAAACAGTCGTAAAAGGTGAGTTATATATAGAGTCTGGGCTGAGAGCTGAAACAGGTCACACTGCCCAAAATGAAGCGGAACAATATCGTGAGGTGGTGGACTTATTATCTCCACGTGAATTTGATGTATTTTGCTTAGTTGCCAAGGGCATGACCGCTCATGAAGCTTCCGAACAACTTTGCTTGGGCTATAAAACGGTGGCGAACTACAACACTCAAATTAAACATAAATTGAATGCTAGCACCGCTGCCGAATTGGCTCATATCGCTATGGTGTTAGGCATTATTAAACATTAAATCTATGTGGGAAGTCTCAGTGGTTTTGTGCTTTTCCTGCTAGTCGAACTCTCCTCACCACAGAGATAACTCAGTCTAAATTTATTGTGCTGTCTGTTCGGCATCCATCATTTAACCAAAATTGATTTTAGCTTCTAGATCATTTCGAGAATCCGCATTTCTCAATGCTTCATCCAAACTGATACGACCATCTTTATAGAGTGTGATTAAGGCATCGTCAAAGGTTTGCATACCATCAGCACCACTGTTAGCCATGGCTTCTTTGATTTCGTTCAAGCTACCTTTTAAGATCAAACTGGCAATATGAGGTGTATTCAACATAACTTCGATTGCTGCACAGCGTTTGCCATGCACATCCGGAATTAAACGTTGAGATATCACCGCGCCTAAGTTGGCAGAGATGTCCATGAATAGTTGTTTATGTTGGGCTTGATCGAACATATTGATGATACGCTCCATCGCTTGGTTGGCATTATTAGCATGCATGGTTGAAATACATAAGTGGCCCGTATTGGCGAGTTCTAAAGCAGCTTCCATGGTTTCTCTGTCACGGATTTCACCAATCAAAATAACATCTGGCGCTTCCCTCAAACTGGCTTTAAGTGCCGTGGCATAGGACTCAGTATCAATCCCCACTTCTCGTTGATTGACGATAGATTTCAAGTTAGGGTGAGAAAACTCTACTGGGTCCTCAATGGTGAGTATATGACCTGCACTATTGTGGTTACGATGATTAATCATTGCGGCCAAGCTGGTGGACTTACCCGAACCGGTTCCGCCCACCATTAATAACAAGCCACGTTTTTCCATGATGAGTTCTAACAGGACATCAGGCAACTTTAGTTGTTTCGCAGTGGGGATTTCTGATGGAATTAAACGTAATACGATGCCAACGGATTTACGTTGTGAAAATACATTTACTCTGAATCTAGCGCTGTTATCTGGCAGGCTGATGGCAAAATCTAGATCTTTAGTTTGCTCAAATTCCTCAATTTGAGCTTCAGTCATAATATTATAGGCCGCTGATTGAGTAAGTTCAGGCGTTAATAAGTAACTGTCCATTTCAATTGCGATGCCGTGAACCTTAGACTTCACCGGTGCGCCTGAAGTAATAAATAAGTCAGAACCATCGATTTCAACCATTTTAACTAGATAGGGCATGATATCGAGTATTTCATCTGGTGCATCACCAAGTACTGACAGATCGGTTGGCGTCTGAGTTTTTTCAATATGGTCACGTTTATCCTGACGGATAACGATGGAAAGTTTTTCATCGTCTTCACTAATTTCAGTGATGAGTTTTATGCCACCTAAGAGTGAGGCAACAAAGCGGATCTTCTTATTAATGGAAAGTTGTAATTTTTGAGTGTCGTTTGTGATGATGTTGAACGCTTCGTGCAGCATGTCATCGGTGACTACCGTGTTGCCAACCGCACGTTCTTGACCTTCCATGCTTACCCTTGGAGCAACATCAGCATCAAATTTTAGATAGTCTGCTTTTTTTTCAAGCATTAATTTTACATAGGGTGAAATATCCATAACAGTGTTCGCCTTATTATTAAAATCTAGTAATGTCGATTATGAGTTGGATGAACCTTCGTCTTCCTCATCTTCCTCATCAGGCACTAATGAAAGCCCGAGACTGCTAAGACTTGAAGAGGCTGGTTCTTTTATGTCTTCTTCATCAGGTAGTTCAGGGAGTTCCAGTTCTAAACCGGCAGCGCTGTCTTCACTCTCATCGTCACTGACCTCTTTAGACAGTTTTATTTGCAAACGCACCTCATTAGCTGAGTCAGCATTCTTAACCGCTTCGTCATAGCTGATGTGTCCTTCTTTATAAAGGTCAAATAGCGCTTGATCAAAGGTTTGCATGCCCAGCTCTCTAGACTTAGCCATAATTTCCTTAATACCAGAAACATCTCCTTTGGCGATTAAGTCTGAGATAAGTGGTGTATTTATTAGGATTTCAATAGCGGCACAACGACCACCATCAAGCGTTCGAATAAGACGTTGGGAGATGATGGCGCGTAAGTTTAATGATAAATCTTGCATCAACTTAAGCTGCTTTTCGGAAGGGAAAAACCCCAATATTCTGTCAACTGCCTGATTGGCATTGTTAGCATGCAAAGTTGCTAACGCTAAGTGACCGGTTTGAGCAAACTCAATGCCGAAGTCCATGATTTCTTGATCACGAATTTCACCTAATACAATCACATCCGGTGCTTGTCGCAGCGTATTATGAAGTGCCGTTTCCCAGCTATCAGTATCAACCCCCACTTCACGTTGCATGATCACGCAATTTTTATGGGGGTGCACATACTCAATGGGATCTTCAATAGTAATGATGTGCCCATGACTGCTTTCATTACGATGATCGATCATGGCTGCCATCGTCGTTGATTTACCTGAGCCCGTACCACCCACCATGATCACCAAACCATTTTTGGTCATGATGATATCTTTTAATATTTTAGGTAGTCCTAGGTCATCAAGGTTTGGAATTTCAGAAGCGATGGTTCGAACGACTAAACCTTGCGTCCCTTGTTGCACATAAGCATTGACTCTAAATCGTGATAAGCCTGCTGGCGCAATGGCAAAATTACACTCCTTGCTAGCCTCAAATTCTTTTAATTGCTTATCGTTCATCACACTCTGGGTGATGGCTTTAGCGTCTTCTGCAGATAAAGGATGTTTGGATAAAGGGGTCATCTGACCCTTTATTTTAATTGCTGGGGGGAAGCCTGCGGTAATGAACAGGTCGGAACCATCTTGTTCTAACATCATCGTTAATAATTTCACGATGAGTGACATTGCTTCATTTCTTTCCATAACGAAATCCCTGCAATTATGTTTAAACTTAGTTTAGATCAAAACTAATAAACAAATACGGCTATTTGTTTATTATAGGGATTTTGTTTTGTATGAACACAAAAAGGGAAAGGTGACTAAATCGTCTGATGTCGAAGCAATGCAGAAATGCAATATTTAGAAGATGAATTTGGTACCGGGGGGGGGAATCGAACCCCCACTTCCGAAGAAACTGGATTTTGAATC